>Ga0196981_1000018_pt1 | contig 260833 bp, 205 predicted proteins | sample S3_2013CmetaG_FD_155462 | JGI IMG/M metagenome (GOLD analysis project Ga0196981, IMG submission 155462) | Soil microbial communities from Anza Borrego desert, Southern California, United States - S3_20-13C | ecosystem: Environmental > Terrestrial > Soil > Desert | place: USA: California...
CTGACGGCGTGATTGTTCTGACCTTGGGTACCGGCATCGGTACCGGCGTCGATGGCTTGACCATCACCATGACCCCGACCGTCAACGCGGACAAGATCAAATGGGCCAACACGACGACCGTCACCAATGCCGTCGCCGTGGACCTGATCACGAAGAACAACTAATGCATGACAAGCCGATGTGCGCCCTCAGGCGCGTATGCTTGACGACACCCCGGACCGAACGGCCGGGGTGTTTTGTTTGAGGAATGGAAGGGCCGCGCTGCGTCCGCCGCAGGCAGATGCTGGTGGCGCAGGCCGCCCACTGCCGTCAGGTGGCGGTCCAGTGCCTCGACTTGCCGCCGCGCTTTTCCAGCAGGCGGATGCCGTTCATCTCCATGCCCTTGTCGACCGCCTTGCACATGTCGTAGATGGTCAACAGGGCAACCTGGACTGCGGTCAGGGCTTCCATCTCGACACCGGTCTTGCCCAGGGTCTCCGCCGTCGCAGTGCAGGTGACCGTCGACGCGTCGTCATCGACGGCGAATTCCACGGCCACGCGAGTGAGCGCGAGCGGATGGCACAGCGGGACGAGATCACTTGTTTTCTTGGCACCCATGATGCCGGCGATGCGGGCGATGCCGAGCACGTCGCCTTTCTTCGCGTTGCCGCTGCGGACCAGCGCCAGGGTGGCGGGCTTCATGCGGATGGTTCCGGTGGCGGTGGCGGCGCGATGGGTGTCGCTCTTGGCTGCCACGTCGACCATGTGCGCTTGGCCGGCGGCATCGAAATGGGTCAGGCCAGCCGCGTCGGCGGCCGGGGTCTCGGGAGTGGAAGGATTGTTCATCGATAATTATGTAGATGCGGCCTTGATGGATTCCGGGGTGCGGGTATCATAGCACCGTGAAAAAGCGACCCCACATCCCATTCCGCACCGTCGCCTCCGTCATGCGCACGCTGTTCCTCTGCCTGGTTCTCGCCGGCATGACGACCCTCCCCGCCGTGGCGCCCGCGCAGAACCTCCCGACGCTCGGCGACACCGAACGCCAGGAACTGTCGCCGCTGATGGAACGCAAGCTCGGCGAGCAGATCATGCGCGACATCCGGCGCGACCGCGATTACCTCGACGACGCGCCGCTGCTCGAATATCTCAACGCCGTCGGCAACAAGCTGCTGACCGCCCGTCCCGAGGCGCGCGGCGAGGCCGGCTACGATTTCTTCTTCTTCGCCGTGCGCGACCCGATGCTCAACGCCTTCGCGCTGCCCGGCGGGTTCATCGCACTGCATACCGGAACACTGCTGGCGGCGCAGACCGAATCCGAGATGGCCGCCGTGCTGGCGCACGAGATCGGCCATGTCTCGCAGCGCCACATCGCCCGCATGCTCGGCCGCCAAAAGCAGGATGCGCTGATTCCGCTGGCGACCACCATCCTCGGCATCCTGGCGGCGCGTTCCAACCCGGATGCTGCGCAGGCGCTGATCATGGGCGGCGAAGGTTTCGCGGCGCAGCGCTACCTGAGCTTCTCGCGCGATGCCGAACGCGAGGCCGACCGCGTCGGCCTGCAGATCATGCGCGACGCCGGCATGGATGCGTCCGGCATGGTGGCTTTCTTCGGCCGCATGCAGACCGCCAGCCGTGCCTATGACGACAGCTTTCCCTTCCTGCGCTCGCACCCGCTGACCACCGAACGCATCGCCGACATCCAGTCGCGCCTGCAGGAACAGCGCTACCGGCAGCATACCGATTCGCTCGACTTCCACCTGATGCGCGCCCGTGCCCGTCTGCTGCAGGACGATACGCCGCTGGCGCTGGCCAACGCGGCAACCGTGTTCGAGAGCCAGTTGCAACAAAAGAACCGCGCCGTCGTCGCGGCCGGCAAGTACGGGCTGGCGATGATCGCGCTCAAGCAGCACCAGTTCGACAAGGCGCTGTCCCTGTTGCAGGAGGCGCGCAGCGCGGCGGACGGCGCCCCCGAGGCGGCGCGCACGTCCACCTACGGCGGCGTGCTGGCCAGCCTCGGCATCGAGATCCGGCTGGCGGCGCGGCAGTTCGACGAGGCGGTCAGGGAAGCCGATGCGGCCCGCGCGCGCTACCCGCTGGCGCGCGGCATCGCCCGCCAGTATGCCGAGGCACTGATCGATGCCGGCCGGACGGACGATGCGATTGCCTTCCTGCGCGACCAGGCGCAGCTGTACCGCCAGGAGCCGCGCCTGCATGAATTGCTCGCCCGGAGTTACGCGGCCAAGGGCCGGCAGGCGCTTCAGCACATGGCGCTGGCGGAATCGTATGCGCTGTCCGGCAGCCTGCAGGCGGCGCTCGACCAGCTCAACATCGCGCGCGGCGCGTCCGATGCATCCTTTTACGATCTCGCCGTCATCGATGCGCGCGAACGCGATCTGCGCGCCCGCGTGCGCGACGAGATGAAGGACGGGCAGAAGGGCAAGTAAGAGGCCGGCCCGATGTCGCCGGGCGCCCCGTCAGCGAGCCGGCGCTCAGGCGGGCCGGGGTGCGGGGACGAATCCGAAGCGCGCGGCCACGTCGGCGTCGTCGAGATAGCCCACCGGGATGGCGGCGCCTCCGGCCTCCAGTGTCAGCGACCCACCGGCGCCTGACGCCGCCAGCCAGCGCGACAGAGCGTCTTCATCGACCGGCTTGCCATCCATCCGCAGTGTCTCCAGGCAATGCGCCAGGTCGCGATCGTCGAGCGCCGCGATCCTGCCGCCGCCCGACAGCAGGAGCCGGCCGCTGCCGGTCATCCACGCGCCATCGGGTGCGGCGAACGCGTCTCCCGTATGCAGCACGAAGCCTTGCGCCGGATCGGTCCGGGCGACGAAGGGCGCCACCTCGAGCGACACGAAGACCCGTTGCGGACCATTCTGGAAATACCAGCAGCCGCGCTCGTCCGACAGGTAATTGCGGTGGATGAAGCCGACCAGGGCAGGGTGGCGGATCGTGTCGCCGGGCAGGCCGAGCGCCTGCGCGCGCTCGTCGCGCATGCGCCAGTTGCCGCGCGCATCGAGCGCCAGCCAGCCGTAGCAGTGCGGTACGTTCGGCCATTTGGCCATGGCCTGCCTGACGATGTCGTCCATGGTGTTGTCGATGTGTAGGCGAAGGAAAGCGGGAGCGCGCCACCGGGATTGTGCCTCACGCCGGCGCCGCGCGACAGGTGCCGGCTCAAGCCGCCGCCGGAATCCGCATTGGCTGGTCCCCTTCGAGGAAGCGTACGATGCGCTGCGGCAGCCATTCGAGACGGCCCGGGATGTTGCCGACGGCGAAGCCGACATGACCGCCGTGGTCCGGATACTCGAGCCGCACCGACGGTGCCGCGCGCTGCGGCAGATAGCGCTCCGGCAGGAAGGGGTCGTTGCGGGCATTGAGCACCAGCGTCGGCACGGTGATGTCGCCCAGCACGTGGCGCGCGCTGGCGCGATCCCAGTAATCCTCGGTATCGCGGTAGCCGTGCAGCGGCGCCGTGACCACGTTGTCGAACTCGTACAGGTTGCGCGCCGCCAGCAGGGCGTCGCGGTCGAACAGGCCGGGAAACTGCGCGAGCTTGTGCAGGCATTTCGGCTTGAGCGTCTCGAGGAACATGCGCGTGTAGATCATGTTCAGGCCGCGCGACAGGGCCGCGCCGCCGCCGGCCAGGTCGAGCGGCGCGGACACGGCGCAGGCCGCATCGGCGATCTCGGCCTGGTGCTGCGATTCGCCCAGCCAGCGCAGCAGCGCATTGCCGCCGAGCGACACCCCGCAGACGTAGAAGCGGCTGGCCCCGCGCGCGCGCGCCATCGCCGCGAGCCGGCGCACGATCCAGTCGATCTCCGCGGCATCGCCGGAATGGTAGAAGCGCGGCGCGAGGTTGGGTTCGCCCGAGCAGCCGCGGAAATGCGGCACGGCGCCGCACCAGCCAAGCGATCGCACATGGGCCATCAGCGCGCGCGCATAGTGGCTGGCCGACGACCCTTCCAGGCCGTGGAACAGCACCACGAACGGCTTGCCGCACACCGGATCGTCCTGCGCGCCGGCGGCGGACGGCGCATCGGCGAAGTCCACGTCGATGAAGTCCCCGTCCGGCGCCTGCCAGCGCTCCCGGCGGAAGGGAACTTCCGGCCGGCCGATGAACAGGGCCGGGAAGATCGTCTGCAGGTGTCCGCCGGGTAGCCAGCGCGGCGCGCGGTATTGCATGGTGCGGAAAAGTTGGATGGTTGCCGAAGCCGCGATTGTAACGTCGGCGCGCGGGAAAGGTCCGCGGCGTCAGGCCGCCCAGGAGCCGGCGCATCGCGCGCGCGGACGTGACCGCCGGCCGCGCGCGGGCCGGCTTGCCGGCGCACAATGGCGTCGCCGGGCGGCTTGTTACAATGCGGCTTTTGCTCGTCCTTCCCCGTGTACGCAACCACACCCCCTTCCATGACCGCCGATGCCATGCCCGGCCCGCGCGCCGGGCAGTTCATGACCTGGGTCCTGTTCCTGTTGCCGGCGCTCGCCCTGACGACGGGGCCCGGCATCGGCATGGTCGAGGTGGCGCTGCTCGCCGGCGCGCTGTGCTGGATGCGCCGGTTGTGGCAGGGCGGAGCGTCCTTGTACGGAGATGCGCGCCCGGTCGCGATGGCCTTCGTCTTCCACCTGCTGGCGGCAATGCTGTCGCTGTCATGGTCGGGCTTCGAGGCCTCGGCGCTCGACAATGTCAGCCGGCAGGCGCTCGCGGTCCTGGCGATCGCCCTGATCGTGCTGGCCCGCCCGCGCACCGGATGGTTCTGGCATGGTCTCGCCGTCGGCACGCTCGGCGCGGCCGCCATCGCGCTGTACCAGCGCATCGTGCTCGACATGCCGCGCGCCGAATCCTTCCACCAGGCCATCGTGTTCGGCGACATCGCGATCGCGATGGGCCTGATGGCGCTGGCCTCCATCGACCGCTTCGCCGGCACCCGCCTGGCGGCCATGCCGTATGTCGCCTTTCTCGCCGGCACCACCGCGTCGGTGCTGTCGGGTTCGCGCGGCGGCTGGGTGGCGCTGGTGTTTGCCTTCCTGCCGCTGTATTCCTTCGGCGACCGCCCGATGCGTCGCCGCATCGTCGCCCTGGCGGCGGCCAGCGCCGTGCTGGTGACCGCGGCCTGGTTCGTGCCCGAGACCAATGTGCGCAACCGGATCGTCGACGCCAAGACCGACATCGTGCGCTATTTCGGCGAGGACCTGGTGTTCAGCCCGGTCGGTACACGCCTCGAGATGTGGAAGGGCGCCTGGATGCTGTTTTCCGAGCACCCGGTGGCCGGCGTCGGCCGCACGCAGTTCAATGCCGGCCTGAACGGGCTGATCGCGCGCGGCGCGATCGGGCCGGACGTGGCCAGCTTCCATCATGCGCACAACGAGATGCTGCATGCCCTGGCCACCGAAGGCATGATCGGCGGCCTGGCGCTGGCCTTCGTGTACGGTGCGCCGCTGGCCTTCTTCATCCGCCGCGCGCGCCGCCGCGACGCCGCGCGTCCCTATGCGATGGCCGGCATGCTGCTGGTGCTGTCCTATATCGACTTCGGCCTGTCGCAGGTGCTGTTCGCACACCATGTCGGCGCGCTGTTCTATGCCCTGACGACCTGCGTGCTGGCCGGCTGCTGCCTGCTGCACCAGGGCCGCGACCACGAGACCCCGGAGACTGTCCATGCCCGCTGACCTGTCGCGATTCGGCCCGCGCGTGCGCGAGGTGGTGGCGCCGCCGTTCGACTGGGATGTGGCGCTCGACCTGTCGCCGATCGCCGGCAAGTCGTCGATGAGCCTCTTGTGGCGCAAGTGGCGACCGACGGTCGCGATGGCCTGGCATGGCCAGTTCCGCCTGCAGGAACCGGCGATCGGCCATCGCCATCGCCGCATCCTGTGGATCTACAAGGGCACGCCGCAGGTCGGCGATTCGCTGATGGACCTGTCCAGCCGCGTCCTGCTGCGCAATGCCGGGCACGAGGTCGACCTCTACACCGATGCCCACCTGCACAGGCTCTACGAGGCCGACGACGTGTTCGGCAAGGTATCGTCCGATCCCGACGATTTCGCCGGACGTCCCTATGACCTGGCCATCCTCGATTCCTTCAAGGGGCGCTGCCTCGACGCCAAGCTGCGCCGCTGGAAGGCGCTGCCCTTCGTGACCATGCGGGGATTCTTCAACGGCCCGGAATTCAACCGCACGCTGTGCAGCTTTTTCCGCATGCAGCAGCTGCTGGGCCTGCCGGTCAACGAGGCCGAGACCGCGCATCGCGCGCTGCCGCACCTGTGCGCGGGCGCCGCGGACGAGGAGATGGCCGCCGCGCTGCAGGTGCCGCGCGGTGCGCTGGCCTTCGCGCTCGGCGGCGCGCAGCCGGAACGCACCTACATGCTGTGGGATCGCGTCATGCTGCGGCTGGCGCGCGAGCACCGGCTGCCTGCCGTGGTGCTGCTGGGCGCGGCCAACGGCAAGGCCATGCGCGACCGCGTGCTCGACACGCTGGCCGGCACCGACATCGCCATCGTCGATTGCGTCGACCGCACCACGCTGACGCAGGCGTATGCCGTGCTGCGCCGCTGCAGCCTGGCTGTGGCAGCCGACGGCGGCCTGCTGCACCTGGCGCATGCCGCCCGCCTGCCGACGGTGGCGCTGTTCGACGACAAGATCGCGCCGGCGCTGCGCCTGACCGCGGCCAACCGCTCGCTGGCGCTGCAGTCGGCAGGCGAGATCAGCGCGCTGGCCGAGGCCGACGTGGCCGAGGCGATCGACCGGGCGTTGCGGATTTATGGGGGAAACATGGAAGCGGGAGAGATGCGCGCCTGATCTTCTTGCGCGGTCCCGACATGCTGCGATGGGACTCCCTCCCCCTCGCCGGGCGCCCTGCAAGGGGGAAGGAATCGTGAGTGCGCCCTTGCGCGTCAGTGTCCCTTCGCCACCGCACCCGGCTTGAGCCGGTACACGGTGCTGCAGTAGGGGCACTTGGCCTCGCCGTTGTGCGCGATGTCGAGAAACACGCGCGGATGGCCCGACCAGATCGGCATCGCCGGGTTGGGGCAGAAGGCAGGCAAGTCCTTGCCGTCGAGTTCGACCGCGGATTGCGGGGCCTGTTTTACTTCGGTCATGTCGTAGTTCTCCGTCATTGCTGTCAAACCAGGGTAAGCCAGTGCTGGTACTGCGGCGCGCGCCCCGCGACCACGTCGAAGAACAGCGTCTGCAGCTTCTCGGTGATCGGGCCGCGGCTGCCTTCGCCGATCTGGCGGTTGTCGAGTTCGCGGATCGGCGTGATCTCGGCGGCGGTGCCGGTGAAGAAGGCTTCGTCGCAGCAGTACATCTCGTCGCGGGTGATGCGCTTCTCGATCACCGGGATGCCGAGGTCGCGCGCCATCGTCAGCACCGCGTCGCGCGTGATGCCGTCCAGGCAGGACGCCAGGTCCGGCGTGTAGATCTTGCCGTTCTTGATGATGAAGACGTTCTCGCCCGAGCCTTCGGATACGTAGCCTTCGGTGTCGAGCAGCAGGGCTTCGTCGTAGCCGTCGGCCAGCGCTTCCTGGTTGGCCAGGATCGAATTGATGTAGTAGCCGCAGGCCTTGGCCCGCACCAGCGACACATTCACATGGTGGCGCGTGAACGACGAGGTCTTCACGCGGATGCCTTTCTTGAGGCCTTCCTCGCCGAGGTAGGCGCCCCACGGCCAGGCGGCCACGGCGACGTGGATGGTGTTGCCCTTGGCGGCGATGCCGAGCTTCTCGGAACCGATCCACACCAGCGGGCGCAGGTAGCAGGACTCCAGCTTGTTCTCGCGCACCACGGTGCGCTGCGCCTCGACGATCGTCTCGAAATCGAACGGGATCGTCATCTGGAAGATCTTGGCCGAGTTGAACAGGCGCCGGGTGTGCTCCTGCAGGCGGAAGATCGCGGTGCCGCGGTCGGTCTTGTAGGCGCGCACGCCCTCGAAGACACCCATGCCGTAGTGCAGGGTGTGGGTCAGGACGTGGACCGTGGCGTCGCGCCAGTCGATCAGTTGGCCGTCCTTCCAGATCTTGCCGTCGCGGTCTGCCATGGACATGGCGCAGCCTCCAGTCTCTCTGAATGTGGGGAAGGTAAGGTGTGGGAAGCAAGGATTTTAGCCGATCCCAGCACACCCGAAAATTCGTCTGTAGAATGAAAACTTGATTCGGCTATACAAATCTGCACAGTGTTGCCAATCCGGCACGCTTGGCGCAGCACTCCTGGAAGTCATCCATGCATTCCCGCTTTTCGTCCGCACCCGCGGATGCCCCCGCTTTGTGCCCGCTGTCGTGCCCCCAGTCCCGGCACGGGCATGTCAGGCAGCAAGCCGGCGGAGGTTACTGACGCCATGTCCGATCCCCGCATCTACGATTACCTGAACGATCCGCGCGAGAAATCGGCCTTCCGCGATGGCATGCGCATCAGTGCGCCAACCTTGCCCGGCATCTTCGCGTGGGGGCTGGTCACCGGCATGGCGATGGTGAAATCCGGCCTGACGATACCCCAGGCCCTGGGCATGACCTTCTTCGTGTTCGCCGGCTCGGCCCAGCTGGCCTCGCTGCCGCTGATCGCCGGCGGCGTGCCGGTGTGGGTCGTGTTCCTGACCGCGCTGGTGGTCAACCTGCGCTTCGTGATCTTCGCCGCGGCGATCGGCCCGCACTTCGCCCACCTGCCATGGCACAAGCGGCTGTTCTTCGGCTACCTCAACGCCGACATCACGATGGGCCTGTTCCCGCAAAAATTCCCGGCCGAGACCGTCGGCAACCCGGCCGGCAAGCTCGGCTACTTCAAGGGTATCGGCTATCCGAACTGGTGCGCCTGGCAGGGTGGTTCGGTGCTCGGCATCCTGCTGGCCAGCCAGATCCCGCAGACCTGGGGCATCGGCTTCGCCGGCGTGCTGGCGCTGCTGGCGGTGATGATCCCGCTGACGATCAACGCGGCGGCCGCGGCCGGCGTCGCGGTGTCGGGCATCGTGGCCGTCGCGGCGGCGGGGCTGCCGTATCGCCTCGGCCTGCTGGTGGCGGTCATCGTCGGCATGGTCGCAGCCATGGCGGTGGACGGCATCATCGACCGCCGCAACGGCAAGGAGGGCGCATGAGCGCGCTGGAAGTCTGGCTCACCATCGGCCTGCTGACGCTGGCCACCCTGCTCACGCGCAGCACGCTGTTCCTGCTCGGCGGATCGATCAGACTGCCGGAGAAGCTGCAGCATGCGCTGCGCTATGCGCCGGCGGCGGCGCTGGCGGCGATCGTGATTCCCGACCTGGTGCTGGCCAACGGCAGCCTGCATCTGACTTACACCAATCCGAAACTGCTGGCGGGCCTCGGCGCGGCGGTGTTCTTCCTGACCACCCGCCACATGCTGGGCACGATCATCGTCGGCATGACGCTGTTCACGGTGTTCCGCCTGTGGCTGTAGGGCTGTAGGCGCCGCCGGTCGCGACCGGCATTCGCACGACCGTTCGCGCAGCGCCACGGGCTTCCGATCTGAACCTCGGCCGCGATGCACCGGAACGGTGCGATGGCAACCCCGGACAATGCTCCCGATCAACCAAAAACCGGTTTTTCGGGGTGGTGCGCTGCGGTAAAATAGCAGTCTTTCATCCACCCACCGACTGCGCCGACCATGCAATTCAAACGCCTGAGTGACCTGATCGCCAACAACCAGCTGAACGGCAAGCGCGTGTTCATCCGCGCCGACCTGAACGTGCCGCAGGACGATGCCGGCAACATCACCGAAGACACGCGCATCCGCGCTTCCGTGCCGGCGATCCGCCAGGCGCTCGACGCCGGCGCCGCCGTGATGGTCACCTCGCACCTGGGCCGCCCGACGGAGGGCGAATTCAAGCCGGAAGATTCGCTGGCGCCGATCGCGGCCCGCCTGTCCGAGCTGCTCGGCGCGCCGGTGCAGCTCAAGCAGGACTGGGTCGACGGCGTCGACGTGGCGCCGGGCCAGGTGGTGCTGCTGGAGAACTGCCGCGTCAACAAGGGCGAGAAGAAAAACAGCGACGAACTGGCCCGGAAGATGGCGAAGCTGTGCGACGTCTACGTGAACGACGCCTTCGGCACCGCCCACCGCGCGGAAGCCACCACCCACGGCATCGCGAAATACGCACCGGTCGCCTGCGCCGGCCCGCTGCTGGCGGCCGAACTCGATGCGCTGGGCAAGGCGCTGCACAGCCCGGCCCGCCCGCTGGTGGCGATCGTCGCCGGCTCCAAGGTGTCCACCAAGCTCACCATCCTCAAGTCGCTGGCCGCCAAGGTCGACAACCTGATCGTCGGCGGCGGCATCGCCAACACCTTCATGCTGGCCTCGGGCCTGAAGATCGGCAAGTCGCTGGCCGAGGCCGACCTGGTCGCCGAAGCGAAGACCATCATCGACATCATGGCCGAGCGCGGCGCCTCGGTGCCGATCCCGGTCGACGTGGTGTGCGCGAAGGAATTCGCCCCGACCGCGGCCGCCACCGTCAAGGATGTCAAGGATGTGGCGGACGACGACATGATCCTCGACATCGGCCCGAAGACGGCCGCCATGCTGGCCGAGCAGCTCGCGAAAGCCGGCACCATCGTCTGGAACGGGCCGGTCGGCGTGTTCGAGTTCGACCAGTTCGCCGAAGGCACCAAGACCCTGGCCCAGGCGATTGCCACATCGCAGGCTTTCTCGATAGCAGGCGGCGGCGATACCCTGGCCGCGATTGCGAAATATCACATCGGCGATCAGGTGGGCTATATTTCGACCGGAGGCGGTGCCTTCCTCGAATTCCTCGAGGGCAAGGTGCTGCCGGCCGTCGAGGTGCTGCAGCAGCGCGCCTGACACCACGATAACGACACGCCTAGAGGAGACACCCGACCCATGCAGCATCGCGCCACCAAAATCGTCGCCACCATCGGCCCCGCGTCGAGCGACATTGAAACGCTCACCCGCATGATCCTCACCGGCGTCGACGTGGTGCGGCTCAATTTCTCGCATGGCAAGGCCCAGGACCACATCGACCGCGCGCGCCTGGTGCGCGAGGCGGCGGCGTCCTGCGGCAAGGAAGTCGCCATCATGGCCGATCTGCAGGGTCCGAAGATCCGCATCGGCAAGTTCGAGAACGGCAAGATCGAACTGCAGATCGGCCAGAAGTTCATCCTCGACGCCACCTGCGAGCTCGGCAACGACGAGCGCGTCGGCCTCGACTACAAGGAGCTGCCGCGCGACCTCAAGCCGAACGACGTGCTGCTGCTCAACGACGGCCTGATCGTGCTGGTGGTCGACAAGGTGGTCGGCCCGGCCATCCACACCACGGTCAAGATCGGCGGCGAGCTGTCCAACAACAAGGGCATCAACCGCCTGGGCGGCGGCCTGTCGGCGCCGGCGCTCACTGCCAAGGACATGGAAGACATCAAGACCGCGATGAGCTTCCAGGCCGACTACGTGGCCGTGTCCTTCCCCAAGAGCGCGACCGACATGATCATGGCGCGCCAGCTGGCCAACATCGCCGGCGAGCCGTACGGCCACAAGCCGCAGATGATCGCCAAGATCGAGCGCGCCGAGGCGATCCCCGCGCTGCAGGAAATCCTCGACGTGTCCGACGCCATCATGGTGGCGCGCGGCGACCTCGCGGTCGAAGTCGGCAATGCCGCCGTGCCGGCGCTGCAGAAGCGCATGATCCGCATGGCGCGCGAGTCGAACAAGATGGCGATCACCGCGACCCAGATGATGGAGTCGATGATCTACAACGCGGTGCCGACCCGCGCCGAAGTGTCCGACGTGGCCAACGCGGTGCTCGACGGCACCGACGCGGTGATGGCTTCGGCCGAGACCGCCTCCGGCAAGTACCCGGTGGAGACCGTCGAGGCGATGGCGGCGATCTGCGTGGAAGCGGAGAAGTCGGAGCACTACCGACTCGACGCCGACTTCCTCAACGTGATCTTCCAGCGCATCGACCAGACCATCGCCTACGGCGCGCTGTTCACCGCCTACCACCTGCGGGTCAAGGCGATCGCCGCGCTGACCGAATCCGGTTCGACGGCGCTGTGGATGAGCCGCCACAGCATCGACATCCCGATCTACGCGATCACGCCGAGCGTGGCCACCCAGCGCAAGGCGGCGCTGTACCGCAACGTCAGCACGCTGAACCTGCCGCAGTCGATGGACCGGGAGGCGGTTCTCAAGGGCGCACAGGATTTGCTGCTGGCCAAGGGCGTCGTCCAGAACGGTGACATGATTGTGGTCACCTGGGGCGAGCCGATGGGACAGGTGGGCGGCACCAATGCGCTGAAGATCATGAAGATCGGCGAGTATTGAATGACAACCGCAGACAGGCGCTCGATGCGCCTGTTTGCTTATGACCGATCCGCGGTTCGCACGGCACGGCCGGGCAGGGCAGGCGGAACGGCAGCAGGATCAAGAGCGTCACCAAGACGCCGGATACAAGATTTTTTTCTCTGGAGAATAGCCATGCCTCTCGTTTCGATGCGCCAACTTCTCGACCACGCCGCCGAAAACGGCTACGGTCTGCCGGCATTCAACGTCAACAACCTGGAACAGGTCACCGCGATCATGCAGGCGGCCGACGAAGTCAATTCGCCGGTCATCATGCAGGCTTCGGCAGGCGCCCGCAAGTACGCCGGCGAAGCCTTCCTGCGCCACCTGATCGAAGCCGCGGTGGAAGCCTATCCGCACATCCCGGTCGTCATGCACCAGGACCACGGCCAGTCGCCGGCGGTCTGCATGGCCGCGATCCGCTCCGGCTTCACCTCGGTGATGATGGACGGCTCCCTGATGGAAGACGGCAAGTCGGTCGCTTCCTATGAATACAACGTCGCCGTGTCGAAAGAGGTCGTCAAGTTCTCGCACGCCATCGGCGTGACCGTCGAGGCCGAACTCGGCGTGCTCGGCTCTCTCGAGACCATGAAGGGCGACAAGGAAGACGGTCACGGGGCCGACGGCACCATGACCCGCGAGCAGCTGCTGACCGACGTCGACCAGGCCGCCGACTTCGTCAAGCAGACCCAGTGCGATGCGCTGGCGATCGCGATCGGCACCTCGCACGGCGCCTACAAGTTCAGCCGCAAGCCGACCGGCGACATCCTCGCGATCGACCGCATCAAGGAAATCCACGCCCGCATCCCCAACACCCACCTGGTGATGCACGGCTCGTCGTCGGTGCCGCAGGAACTGCTGGCCGAGATCCGCGAATTCGGCGGCGACATGAAGGAAACCTACGGCGTGCCGGTCGAGGAAATCCAGGAAGGCATCAAGCACGGCGTGCGCAAGATCAACATCGACACCGACATCCGCCTGGCCATGACCGCCGCGATCCGCCGCTTCATGTTCCAGAACCCGTCGAAGTTCGATCCGCGCGAATACCTGAAGCCGGCGCGCGAAGCCGCGCTGCAGATCTGCAAGGCCCGTTTCCTGGCCTTCGGCTGCGAGGGGCAGGCCGGCCGCATCAAGCCGGTCACGCTGGAGAAAATGGCCGAGCGCTACAAAAAAGGCGAGCTCGCCCAGATCGTGCAGTAAAATAGCGGATTCGCAAATATCGCTGTAAAAACAGGCCCTTGCGAGCGATCGCGGGGCCGGCAACGCGACCGGCGGGCCTCCCCCGCCGGTTTGGCTTTTTTATCTCAGCTCTTCCATGAACAGCCTCTACCAGTCCACCATCACCTCCCTTCCGCTGCTGGGCCGCGGCAAGGTGCGCGACAACTATGCCGTCGGCGACGACAAGATCCTGATCGTGACGTCCGACCGCCTGTCGGCCTTCGACGTCGTCATGAACGAGCCGATCCCCGGCAAGGGCATGGTGCTCAACCAGATGACCGATTTCTGGTTCGGCAAGCTCGGCCACATCGTGCCGAACCACCTGACCGGCATCGCGCCGGAGTCGGTGGTGGCGCCGAACGAGGTGGACCAGGTCAAGGGCCGCGCGGTGGTCGCCAAGCGCCTGAAGCCCATCCTCGTCGAGGCGGTCGTGCGCGGCTACATCATCGGCTCGGGCTGGAAGGATTACCAGTCGACCGGCGCGATCTGCGGCATCAAGCTGCCGGCCGGCCTGCGCCAGGCCGACAAGCTGCCCGAGCCGCTGTTTACGCCGGCGGCCAAGGCCGACATCGGCGAGCATGACGAGAACATCTCCTTTGAAGAGATGGAAGATCGCATCGGCAAGGAACTCGCCGCGCAGATGCGCGACATCAGCATCCGGCTCTACACCGCCGCCGCCGACTATGCCGCCACCAAGGGCATCATCATCGCCGACACCAAGTTCGAGTTCGGCCTGGACGACAACGGCGTGCTGCACCTGATGGACGAAGTGCTGACGGCGGACTCCTCGCGCTTCTGGCCGGCCGATTCGTATGCGCCGGGCATGTCGCCGCCGTCCTTCGACAAGCAGTTCGTGCGCGACTATCTCGAGACCCTCAAGGACTGGAACAAGACCGCCCCGGCGCCGGCGCTGCCGCCCGAAGTGATCGCCAAGACCCAGGGCAAGTATTTCGAAGCGATCGAGCGCCTGACCGGCGAGAAGCTGAAGGTGGAATGATGGCCGCCGAGAACAAGCCGCTGGTTGGCGTGGTGATGGGGTCCTCGTCCGACTGGGACGTGATGCAGCACGCCGTGGCGATGCTGAAAGAGTTCGGCGTGCCGTACGAAGCGCAGGTGATCTCCGCCCACCGCATGCCGGACGAGATGTTCGCCTATGCCGAAGCGGCGCGCGGCCGCGGCCTGCGCGCGATCATCGCCGGCGCCGGCGGCGCAGCCCACCTGCCGGGCATGCTGGCGGCCAAGACCATCGTGCCGGTGCTGGGCGTGCCGGTGCCGTCGAAATACCTGCGCGGCGAGGATTCGCTGCTGTCGATCGTGCAGATGCCCAAGGGCGTACCGGTGTCGACCTTCGCCATCGGCGAGGCCGGCGCCGCCAATGCCGCGCTGACCGCGGTGGCGATGCTGGCGGCGACCGACGAGGCGCTGGCGGCGAAGCTCGAAGCATTCCGCGCGAAGCAGACCGATGCCGCGAAAGCGATGACGCTGCCGGCGTGAGCGGGCAGGGCGGCCACGCCGCCATAGTGCAACTCCCAGCAACACCCGCCGGCACGGCCAGCGCACGACCGGCAACCATGATCCCGTCGAGACCATGAGCAAGACTCCCGATCACCCGACTTCCCCGTTCAATCCCACTGCCACGCCGCCGACCTGGCTCGGCGTGATGGGCGGCGGCCAGCTCGGCCGCATGTTCGCGCACGCCGCCCAGGCGATGGGCTACAAGGTCGCCGTGCTGGAGCCGGCGCAGGATTGCCCGGCCGGCCATGCCGCCGACCACCTGCTGTCGGCCGCCTACACCGACGAGGCCGCGCTGGCCGAGCTGGCGCTGCAGTGCAAGGCGGTCACCACCGAATTCGAAAACGTGCCGGCGCAGAGCATGTCCTTCCTCGGCGAACGCGTGTTCACGGCGCCGTCGGCCGCCTGCGTGTCGGTGGCCCAGGACCGCATTGCCGAGAAGCGCTTCTTCGTGCAATGCGCGCCGAAATCCGGCGTGATGCCGGCGCCGCACATGACCATCACCTCGCACGAGGACATCGCGGTCATCGGCGACGAACTGCTGCCCGGCATCCTCAAGACGGTGCGCATGGGCTACGACGGCAAGGGCCAGGTGCGCGTGAAGACGCGCGACGACGTGCGCGCCGCCTTCGACAACATGGGTGGCGTCACCTGCCTGCTCGAGAAGATGCTGCCGCTGGCCTACGAGGTCTCGGTCCTCACCGTGCGCGGCGCCGACGGCGAATCGGTGGTCTATCCGATCGCCGAGAACGTGCACCGCGACGGCATCCTGTTCACCACCACCGTGCCCGGCCCCAACGTCACCGCCGCGTGCGCGAAGAAGGCCCAGGACGCGGCCCGCGCGATCATCGCCGAGCTCGGCTACGTCGGCGTGCTGTGCATCGAGTTCTTCGTGCTGCAGGACGGCTCGCTGGTCGTCAACGAGATGGCGCCGCGTCCGCACAACAGCGGCCACTACACGATCGACGCCTGCGTCACCAGCCAGTTCGCCCAGCAGGTGCGGGCGATGGCGCGCCTGCCGCTGGGCGACGTGCGCCAGCATTCGCCGGCGGTGATGCTCAACATCCTCGGCGACATCTGGTTCGCGGGCGACAGCGATGTGGCGCGCGAGCCGGACTGGGATCGCGTCCTGGCCCTGCCGGGCGCCTGCCTGCATCTGTACGGCAAGGACGATGCGCGCCGCGGCCGCAAGATGGGCCACGTGACCTTCGTCGCGCCGACCCTGGCCGACGCGCAGGACAGCCTGCGCCGCGCCTGCGCCATCCTCGGCATTCCCCTCTGAGGCGACGCCATGAGCGATCAGCGCACTCCTGCCGGCGGCATGGACATCGACCAGGCGGCGATCGCCGCCGCTGTGCGCCGACTCGAGGCCGGCGAGCTGGTGTCCTTTCCGACGGAGACCGTCTACGGCCTCGGCGCCGATGCCGAGAATCCCTCGGCGGTTGCCAAGATCTACGCCGCCAAGGGCAGGCCGTCGAACCACCCGGTGATCGTGCACTTGGCCGAGGGCGCCGACCTGTCGCACTGGGCGAGCGAGATTCCCGCCGAGGCGACGGCGCTGGTGCAGGCGTTCTGGCCGGGACCGCTGACGCTGATCCTCCCGCGCGCCGCGCGCATTCCCGATGCCGTCTCCGGCGGCCAGGACAGCATCGGCCTGCGCTGCCCCGCGCACCCGGTGGCCCAGGCGCTGCTGCGCGCATTCCGCAAGGGCAAGGGCGGGCTGGCCGCGCCGTCGGCCAACCGCTTCGGCCATGTCAGCCCGACCACCGCCCAGCATGTGCGCGACGAGTTCGGTGCCGGGCCCGACAGCCCGGTACCCGTCGTCCTCGACGGCGGCCAGAGCGAGGTCGGCATCGAATCGACCATCCTCGACCTGTCGCGCATGGCCACGCACGGCCCGGTGCTGCTGCGTCCGGGGCAGGTCAGCGCGCGCCGGATCGCCGACGTGATCGGCGTGATGCCGCGCCTGCCCGACGATGCCGCGCCGCGCGCCTCGGGCACGCTGGATGCCCATTATGCGCCGAGCGCGCCGGTGGCGCTGGTCGACGAATACATGCTGCAATCCACGCTCGAACGCCTGGCCGGCGCCGGCCGCCGCGTCGCGGTGATGCGCCGCTCGCACGCCGATCTCGGCGAGGCGCTGGCGCACTGCGTGCTGCCCGAGGATGCGGCCGGCTATGCGCACGACCTCTACGCGGCGCTGCGCGCGATGGACGAACTGCATCCCGACATCATCCTCGTCGAGGCGCCGCCGCAGGGCGGCGACTGGCTCGGCGTCAACGACCGCCTGCGCCGCGCGGCGCACGATTCGCGGGGCGTGCTCGACCGCCTGCTGGGCGGCGGCTGACCGCGCCTCCACGGCCCAGCCGCGGACGGCCTCCATCGCCCGCGCCGCGTTGCCACGGGAACTCCGTCGCTTCCCCACGCCACCAATGGACACGGCGCGGCACCCCGCCGCGCGTTGCCTTGGGGAGACCATCATGCGTTTCGACAATCGGGTGGCGATCGTCACCGGCGGCGCCAGCGGCATCGGCCTGGCGGCCGCGCGCAGGTTCATCGACGGCGGCGCCAGCGTGGTGCTGGCCGACATCAGCGAACGGCATCTGGCGGCGGCGGTGGAAGAACTGCGCGGCAAGGGGCCGGGCGAAGTGCTCTCCATCCGCTGCGACGTGTCGCTCGAGAACGACGTGGAGGACGCGGTCGCGCTCGCCTGCGACCGGCTCGGCCGGCTCGACGTCGTCGTCAACAGCGCCGGCCTGATGATGTTCACGCCGATCGAGCGCACCACCGCCGGCGAATGGCAGCGCGTGCTCGGCGTCGACCTGATGGGCGCAGTGTTCTTCACCAAGCACGCGTTCCGCCGCATGCAGGGCGGCGGCGCCATCGTCAACGTCTCCAGCATCCACGCGATCCAGACCTCGCCGCTGGCGGCGTCGTATGCCGCGGCCAAGGCGGCGCTGCTGTCGTTCACGCGCACCGCCGCGATCGAGGGCGGACCGAAGGGCATCCGCGTCAACGCGGTCCTGCCGGGCGCGATCGACACGCCGATGCTGTGGGAGAACCCGAACATCAAATCGGGTGCGGAAACCCTCGACCCGGCCGACGTGGGCAAGGCGGAGGACGTGGCGGCGGCGATTGCCTTCCTCGCCTCCGACGACGCGCGCTTCATGCAGGGCGCGTCGGTGCTGGTCGATGGCGGGCGATTGTCGAAGCTCTGAGTCCGCCCGGCCGATACCGCGCACCGGCACGGGCCCTCGATCCGCTTGCCCGTGCCGGCCACCGGTGCCGCAGCGCGCGTTCGCCGCAGCGCAATATGCTGCTGACCGGCCAGTTGTTAACTGCCACTTTTTCGGGCATTCCCATGCTGCCCTGCAGCGAAGAATTTGCGCCGGCTCAACGAGTGTTGCGTGCCGTTCACTATTCGAAAGGAAACTCTAATTTCTCGCCGCAATTGGTTCCCCGGACATGGGGCGCTGATGACATACTTACCATCATTGAACGGCACGGCCGTTCTTTTTTTCACCCCAGATTTCATTCCAGAAGAGACAACAGGAGACAAGATGCGTTATCTCAGCATGGCGCCGGTCGCGATCGCGGTCGCGGTGCTCGCAGGATGCGGCGGCGGTTCGTCCGGCCCCGCGGTCGACAATTCCACCGCGCGCGGCACGCTGGTGGCCAATCCCCCGGTACTGGTCCCGGTGCCGCAGGCGAACGGCACCACCGCGACCAGTCTGCAGCCGGCCGCCTTCGCCGCGTCGCTCGAAGCCGCCAGCCCTGGCACCACGCAGGTGACCGGCACGCCGAAATGCGCGATCACGACGTATTACATGAAGTACACCACGGTCGGCGGCAAGGGCGAGCCGACCGATGCGACCGGCGCCATCATGGTGCCGTCCGGCAGCGACCCGGCCTGCACCGGCTCCCGCCCGGTGCTGCTGTACGCTCACGGCACCACGACCGACAAGGCGTTCAACATGGCCAACCTGCGCGACAACCGCGAGGCTTCGCTGGTCGCCGCCGTCTACGCCGCCCAGGGATTCATCGTCGTGGCGCCGAACTACGCCGGCTATGACGTGTCGTCGCTGACCTATCATCCCTACCTGAATGCCGAGCAGCAGGCCGCCGACATGATCGACGCGCTGCGCGCCGCGCGCAAGGCCTTCCCGGGCATCGGCGCCCAGGATTCCGGCAAGCTGTTCATCACCGGCTACTCGCAGGGCGGCCACGTCGCCATGGCGACCCAGCGCGCGATGCAGCAGACGCTGTCGAGCGAGTTCAAGGTCACCGCGATGTCCGGCCAGTCCGGCCCGTACGCAACCACGCTGTTCCTCGACGCGATCTTCGCCGGCCGTCCGAACCTCGGCGGCACGCTGTTCATGCCGCTGATCACCAGCAGCGTGCAGAACGCCTACGGCAACCTGTATACCTCGCCGTCCGACATCTACAACGCGACCTACGCGACCGGCATCGAGACGCTGCTGCCGAGCACCAGCACGGCGACCCAGCTGATCATGTCCGGCAAGCTGCCGCAGCTGCAGCTGTTCGGCAGCGATTACGCCGCCGCCGGCCTGCCCGGCCCGGCATCTCCCGAGTTCTCGATCTTCTTCGGCACCTCGCCGCTGATCAAGACCAGCTATCGCGCCGCCTACCTCGTCGACGCCCAGACCAACCGCTGCGACGTCAATCCGGCCGATCCGCTCAACTGCTCGCCGCAGAACGCGCTGCGCAAGGCTGCCAAGCTCAATGACCTGCGCACCTACGTGCCGACGGTGCCGACCATGCTGTGCGGCGGCAATGCCGACCCGACCGTGTTCTACGCCGCCAATACCACGGCTACCGCCGGCTTCTTCATGGCCAAGGGCATGCCGGCCGCCGCGCTGACCGTGCTCGACGTGGATTCCGCACCGACCGGCGCGACCGATCCGTTTGCCGCCGCCAAGGTCGGCTTCTCGCAGGCCAAGGCCGCCGCAGCCCAGGCCGCCGTCCGCGCCGGCGCCGACCCGGCGCTCGCCGTGGCGCAAAACTATCACGGCGGCTTGGTCCCGCCGTTCTGCCAGGCCGCGACCCGCGGCTTCTTCCAGACCGTCCTGGCCTCGGGCCGCTGATCGCAGGGAGACAACGACATGACCATCAAGCACATCGCCCTGATCGCCGCACTCGGCCTGGCATCGTCCGTGGCCGCCGCCCAGACGGCGAAGAACGTCGTCACGCTCGGCGCCGCCTACATCCACATCGATTCGGAAGCGCCCGACCTGAGCAGCAACGGCCCGGCCTTCCTGACGCCGCCGGCCAGCCTCACCATCAAGAGCGCCAGCACGGTGGTGCTCGGCTACACCCGCCATCTCGACGACAAGTGGGCCGTCGAACTGGTCGCCGGCATCCCGCCCGCGCACAAGGTGCACGGCACCGGCGCCCTGGCGCCTTACGGCAAGCTGGCCGAGGTGAAGCAGGCCGGTCCGACCGTCTTCCTGAACTACAAGTTCGGCGATGCCGGCAGCGCCTTCCGTCCCTACGTCGGCTTCGGCGTGAACCATACGCGCTTCTTCGACGGCGAATCGACGGCCGCCAACAACCTGGCCGCGGGCGGCCCGACCAAGATCCGCCTGCGCAGCTCCACGGGCCTGGCGGCACAGGTCGGCGTGAACTACAAGCTGGCGCCCAACTGGTCGATCAACGGTTCGCTGGTCGTCGCCAACGTCGAGGCACCGCTGACCGCCACCACCGGCAGCATCGAGCGCACGACGCACATCAACTTCCATCCGACGGCGCTCACCGTCTGCCTCGGCTATCACTTCTGATACCGATCGCGGCAGGAGAAAGGACCGGCTCTGCGGAGCCGGTCTTTTTTTTTGACCGCCTGCAGGGGCGGGCCGGCCGCACGGCAACGCAATAAAAAACCGGCTCCGAAGAGCCGGTTTTTCGTGGCGCCTGTCCGCGCTGCCGGAAGGCAGGGCGGCGGCGTCCGCTCAGAACGCCGCGATGCCCGTCTGCGCGCGTCCCAGGATCAGCGCATGGATGTCATGCGTGCCCTCGTAGGTGTTGACCACTTCGAGGTTCACCATGTGGCGGATGATCGGGAATTCGTCGGAGATGCCGTTGCCGCCCAGCATGTCGCGCGCGGCGCGGGCGATCTCGAGCGCCTTGCCGCACGAGTTGCGCTTCATGATCGAGGTGATCTCGACGGCGGCCGAGCCTTCGTCCTTCATGCGGCCCAGGCGCAGGCACCCTTGCAGGCCCAGCGTGATCTCGGTCTGCATGTCGGCCAGCTTCTTCTGCACGAGCTGGTTGGCGGCCAGCGGCTTGCCGAACTGCTTGCGGTCGAGGACATACTGGCGCGCGGTATGCCAGCAGGATTCGGCAGCGCCCAGCGCGCCCCAGGCGATGCCGTAGCGTGCGCTGTTGAGGCAGGTGAACGGGCCCTTCAGGCCGCGCACGTCGGGGAAGGCGTTTTCCTCGGGGCAGAACACCTCGTCCATCACGATTTCGCCGGTGATCGAGGCGCGCAGGCCGACCTTGCCGTGGATCGCCGGTGCCGACAGGCCTTTCCAGCCCTTCTCGAGCACGAAGCCGCGGATGGCGCCCTCGTCGTCCTTGGCCCACACGACGAACACGTCGGCGATCGGGCTGTTGGTGATCCACATCTTCGAGCCGGTCAGCGAATAGCCGCCCGGCACCTTGCGCGCGCGGGTGACCATCGAGGCCGGGTCGGAGCCGTGGTTCGGTTCGGTCAGGCCGAAGCAGCCGATCCATTCGCCGGTGGCGAGCCTGGGCAGGTACTTGCGGCGGGTCTCTTCGCTGCCGAATTCGTAAATCGGCACCATCACGAGCGAGGACTGCACGCTCATCATGGAACGGTAGCCGGAATCGACGCGCTCGACTTCGCGCGCGATCAGGCCGTAGCTGACGTAGTTCAGGCCGGCGCCGCCGTATTGCTCGGGAATGGTGGGGCCGAGCAGGCCGAGTTCGCCCATCTCGCGGAAGATGGCGGGATCGGTCTTCTCGTGGCGGAATGCTTCCTGCACGCGCGGCGCCAGCTTGTCGGAGGCGTACGCCAGGGCGGCATCGCGCACCATGCGTTCCTCGTCGGTCAGCTGCTGGTCGAGCAGGAGGGGATCGTCCCAGTGAAACTGGGCCTTGAGCTTCTTGTTGGTATCGGGTGCGTTCATCGGACTTCCTCGCTTTGAAGAAGCCCGTATTGTACGCCGGTCCGACGGGCGTACACGATTCCGCGCTGCCGATTCGTCATCCCGCCATGGCGGGCCGGCCGAGCGCGCGGGTGCCGCGCCGTATCTCAGTCGCCGGGCGGCGCCAGGAAGCGGCCGCCGTGGAAGATCAGCGGCGGCTTGGGATCGACTTCGCAGCGCTCGACTTCGCCGACGAAGATGACATGATCGCCCTCGGGATAGCGGCTGCGGTTGTGGCATTCGAACCAGGCGGCCACGCCCTTGATGATCGGCAGGCCGGTGTGCGACAGGGTGAAGTCGACGCCCTCGAAGCGGTTCTCGATGCGGCGGGCGAACTGCTCGCCGAGCAGGGCCTGGTCGGCCGCCAGCACGTTGATCACGTAGTGCGAATTGCCGGTGAAGAGCGGCAGGCTGGTGGCTTTCGTGGACAGGCTCCACAGCACCAGCGGCGGGTCCAGCGAGACGGAATTGAAGGAACTGGCCGTCAGCCCGAAGAAATTGCCATTGTCCAGGCGCGTGGTGATGACCGTGACGCCGGTGGCGAACTGGGACAGGGCATTGCGAAAATGGCGCGAATCGAATTCGGGCGCCATGGCGCGCTTCGGGGCGGAGGACATTGCGGGCAGGGTGGCGGAAAACGCAGCCATTATGCCATGGACATACTTGCCCCACGGGCTGCCGCCGGCGCGCGGCCCCGGCGGCAGCGGGCCGGCGCAACGGAGGGCACGGAAGTTGCAAGTTCCATTCTCAAAATTTCGCAATGCGCTTGCGCCGGCTTTGCGATAATGTCTGGGAGAAACTTGTTGTTCAATCGGAGCGGATCATGACGACGGAAATCGCCACGCTGGGGGGCGGATGCTTCTGGTGCCTGGAAGCGGTGTACCAGCAGGTGAAGGGCGTGCTGCACGTGGAGTCCGGCTATGCCGGCGGCCAGGTCGCCAACCCGACGTACGAGGCAGTGTGCAAGGGCACGACCGGTCACGCGGAAGTGGTGCGCATCGAGTTCGATCCGCAGCAGATCGGCTACCGCGAGATCCTCGAGATCTTCTTCACCATCCACGACCCGACCACGCTCAACCGCCAGGGCAACGACGTCGGCACCCAGTACCGGTCGGTGATCTTCTATCACTCGCCGGAGCAGCAGGCGACCGCGAAGCAGGTGATCGCCTGCATGGCCAGCGTCTGGGATGCGCCGATCGTCACCCTGCTCGAACCGATCCCCGACTATTACAAGGCCGAGGACTACCACCAGAACTACTACCGCAACAATCCGATGCAGGGCTATTGCGCCTTCGTGGTCGAGCCGAAGGTGGCGAAGTTCCGCAAGACCTTCGCCGACCGCATCCGCCCGTAGCGGTCAGGGCTGCAGGCGGCTGCGCACCCAGCCGCCGTCCTCGCGCGTGTAGAGGATGCGGTCGTGCAGGCGCGACGGGCGGCCCTGCCAGAATTCCATCCGGTCCGGCACCAGGCGGTAGCCGCCCCAGTGATCCGGCCGCACCGGCTTGTCGCCGTACTGGCGCGTGACTTCCTCGATGCGTTTCTCCAGCAGCGCGCGCGCGGCGATCGGCTGGCTCTGCGCCGAGGCGATCGCGCCGATCTGGCTGCCGACCGGGCGGCTGTAGAAATACCTGTCGCTTTCCTCGGCCGGCACGCGCTCGACGCGGCCCTCGATGCGGACCTGGCGCTCCAGCGGAATCCAGTAGAACAGCAGCGCGGCGAAGGGATGGGCCTCCAGGTCGCGGCCCTTGCGGCTGGCGTAGTTGGTGAACCAGGTGAAGCCGCGCGCATCGATATCCTTGATCAGCAGGATGCGCGACGACGGGCGGCCGTCGGCGCCGACGGTGGACACGCTCATCGCGTTGGCCTCGGGGACCTCGGCGTTCAGCGCCTCGCGGAACCACGTCGAGAACTGGACGATCGGATCCGCGTCCACGTCCTGTTCGGTGAGGCTGGCGCGCGTGTAATCCTTGCGCAGGTCGGCGATCGACATCGTCATTGTTGTTCTCCCATGTGTTCTGCAATCCGCGGAGCCTGCCGGGACGATCCCGGCGGGCGCCGTCATTCCTGTGGCGCGATGCCCCGGCGCGCGCGCATGGCGGCGCCCAGGCGCGCCATCGCTTCCCCGTCGAACAGGCGCTTGGCCATCGGCGCGACGACGGACTCTTCCAGTTCCATGTGCGCCGCATACAGCGCGGCAAAGGCCCCGGCGTCGCCGGTCAGCGAGGCGGCCTCGCCGCTGGATACGGCGCGCAGGCCTGGTTCGAGGGCGCTCCATGCTGCCTCCATGCGGACATGCTCCGCCATGATCTGGGGCAAAATTTCCTGCAATGCAAGAGCGTCGGCGCCGGTCGCCACATCCTGCAGCATCGGCAGCAGGTTGTCCTCCTCGTCGGCGTGGTGCAGCGGCGCCGCCTGCGTGAAATAGCGCAGGATGCCGTCGGCCGCGCGGCGCGCCTCGTCGTCGGCGCCATGCGCCGCCAGGTGCGCCGGCAGCAGGCCGAGCGTGGCCAGGTTGCGGCGGATGCGGTCGTGGCAGTGCTTCAGGACGGCGATCGGCTGGTCGAAGCCGGGCGCGGTGTCGAACACGCTGGTGCTCATGCGGAATTCTCCTTGCCCAGCGCGCGCCGCCAGGCGATCGGCACGCCATACCCGATGCAGGCGCCCATCGCCCAGAATATCGCAACCACGCCCATGGCGGCGCCGGCCGCGCCGAAGGCCAGCGGCAGGGCGACCTGGCTGGCATTGCTGATCGTCACGCGGATGCCGACCGCCTCGGCGGCGCGTCCGGCCGGCGAGGTGTGGTGCAGCAGCGCCAGCACGTTCGGCTGGGCCGATCCGAGCGCCAGTCCGAGCACCGCGGCGACGGCCATCATCGAGGCGGCGCTGTGCATGAACGGGAACACCGCATAGCACAGCGTCGCCACCGCCAGCGCGCTGGCCAGGATCTGCCACTCGGTGTAGCGGCGCGCGATCCATTGCATCGCCAGCCGCACCACCAGCGTGGCGAACGAGAAGCAGCCGAGCACCAGGCCGATGGTCGATGCCGAGAAGCCGATCTTCGTGCCGTAGATCGGAATGATGAAGCTGAACAGGTCCCAGGCCGAGCCGAGCAGGATGCTGACCAGGTAGATCCGCCGCATCTCCGGCAGGCGCAAGAGGTCGAGCAGGCTGCCCTTGCGCTCGGCCGGCGCCTTCGCGGGCGGCGTCGCGTGCGCGAAGCGGCCGCTGCGGATCAGCAGGAAGGCCAGCGCGCCGCTGCCCGCCGCCAGCGCATAGGCCAGGCTGTGGCTGAAGTCCTCGATCACGAAGCCGGCCACCACCGGGCCGAGGAAGCTCGACACCGAATAGCCGAGCGCCAGCCAGGAGAAGTTCGACGAGGTCTCGCCGGGCGCGCTCATCGCGCCGACGGCGTGCTGGACAGCGACGTGGGTGGCGACGAAGCCGGTGCCGATCATCAGCGTGGCCGGATACAGGATCGCCAGACCGCCGACGATGCTCGGCATCAGGCAACCGGCCACGACCAGCACGCAGCCGATCATCATCGGCCGGGCGATGCCGACCCGGTCGATGGTGCGGCCCATCTTGACGGCCAGCAGCATAGGAAACAGGGCGAACAGCGCCACCAGCGTGCCGACCGTGAATTCGGAGGCATGCAGGGACAGGGCGTACAGGGATGTGGTGATGCGGGCAACGACGAGGGCGACGTGCGCCGTGATCGATACCAGGATCAGCTGGAACAGGGGAGAAAGATGACGCACGGGCAATGAGACGATGGCAGGGACAAAAAAAATCCCCGGCGCAAGGTATTTTAGGGGAAATCGCCGACTTTCTCCGGGGTAAAATACGCGCCATGAATGCCCCGCTGTCCACCGCCGTTTTCCCTGCGTCCGTTCAGTCCGATGACGGGGTCGATCTCGATCGCCGTTTCGGCGGCATTGCACGCCTGTACGGCCGCCCCGCGTTCGAGCGATTCCGCCGGGCCCACGTGTGCGTGATCGGCGTCGGCGGCGTCGGCTCCTGGGCTGTGGAAGCGCTCGCGCGCAGCGCGATCGGCCGCATCACGATGATCGACCTCGACAATGTCGCCGAATCGAACGTCAACCGCCAGCTGCATGCGCTGACCGACAACCTCGGCAAGGCCAAGGTGACCGCGCTGCGGGAGCGGATCGCGCAGATCAACCCGGCCTGCGAGGTGACCGAGATCGAGGATTTCGTCACGCCCGACAACCTCGATGCGACCATCGGCGCGCGCGGCTACGACTACGTCATCGACGCGATGGACGACGTGCGCGCCAAGGTGGCGCTGATCGTCTATTGCCGCGCCCGCGGCATCCGCCTCGTCACCATCGGCGGTGCCGGCGGCCAGATCGATCCGACCCGCATCGAGGTGCGCGACCTGACCCGCACCGAACAGGAACCGCTGCTCAAGAAGGTGCGCCGCCGCCTGCGGCAGTTCCACGGCTTCCCGCGCGGCGAGAAGAACAAGTTCGGCATCGATGCCGTGTTCTCCACCGAGCCGCTGCGCTATCCCGGCGCCGACGGCGCCGCCTGCGCCATCGGCGGCGAGGAGGAGGGCGACGCCGGCATCACCGGCCTGAACTGCGCCGGTTTCGGCTCGTCGATGGCGGTCACCGCCAGCTTCGGCATGGTGGCCGCGGCCCACGTGCTGAAGCGGCTCGCCGACGATGCCGTCGTGCCCTTGCCGTCCGGGGTGGAGGCGGAATCCGCGTCGGTCTCGGCGGCCGCTGCATGACGCCACGCCGGTCCGGGGTGACGCCTGCCTCGATGGACATGTCGTGGAGGCAACTTTCCCGGCGGGTTTGCCAAACATTCAGTATCATCGCGGTTTCGAGTCTTTCCTTGCCCTGCTTCCCGGAAACATCATGACCCAGCAATCCCGCATTCCTGCTCCCCTGGCCGCCGCGATCCTGGCGCTCGGACTGACCGCCTGCGGCGGCGACGGCATCACCAACGTCAGCCTCGGCGGCACCATTTCCGGCCTGACCCAGACTGGCCTGGTGCTCAACGACGGCGTCACCAACCTGACGATCGCCGCCAATGCGACGTCCTTCACCTTTCCGCGCCGCCTGAACGAGGGCAGCACCTATTTCGTCTTCGTCGCCCAGCAGCCGGCCCTGCAGACCTGCAGCATCGCCAACAACGGCGGCGTCGTCGGCAACTCCGACATCAAGAACGTCGCGGTGACCTGCGTGCCGAACAACACCCTCGGCGGCACGGTCGGCAACCTGCGCGGCACCGGCCTGGTGCTGGTCAACGGCCCCGACCGGGTGACGGTCGCGCCGCCCTCGGTCGCCGGCAACGACGCCAGCTTCGTGTTCCCGACCCGCGTGGCCAGCGGCGCCAACTATGGCGTGACCATCCTGACCCAGCCGACCGGCCAGACCTGCGCCGTCGCCAACGGTGTCGGCACCATGGGCTCCACCGACGTCAGCAATGTGCGCGTGACCTGCCAGTAAGCCGGCGCCACACAACCGAATACCTCCGGAGAAATCGATGAATTCCAAGTTTTCCAACCTCAAGCGCATCGTTGCGCTGGCGGCGGCAGTCGTGCTGGCAGCCTGCGGCGGCTATACCACCGTCACCCTCGGCGGCAACGTCGTCGGCCTGGTGACCGATGGCCTGGTGCTGTCGAACGGCTCGACCACGATCGCCATCCCCAAGAACGCGACCACCTACACCTTCCCGGGCAGTATCGATGCGCATGGCGCCTACGACGTCAAGGTGGCGCAGCAGCCGCAGTACTACACCTGCGCGGTCAGCAATTCGCCTGGCCGCGCTTCCGGCCTGAAGATCGACTATGTCAACGTGTTCTGCAGCCAGAACACCTACACCGTCGGCGGCACGATCGAGGGCCTTACCAAGGCAGGCCTGGTGCTGATCAACGGCGCGGACACGATCACCCTGGCGGCCAACGCGACCACCTTCGCGTTCCCGGTCAAGGTCGCGGAGACCGGCACCTACGGCGTCACCGTCCGTACCCAGCCGACCGGCCAGACCTGCACCGTGCAGAACGGCACCGGCACCATGGGCAACACCAACGTCACCAGCATCAAGGTCGTCTGCAGCTGACCGTCGCGCGGCCGCGCCGCCTGCCAGTCGCATGACCGTCCGGCACCCTCGCGGTGCCGGATTCGTTTCCGGAGAACCGCCGCATGCGCATCCTGTCGTGCCTCCTCCTCGCCGCCGTCGTTCTGCCGGCCGGCGCCGAACGCCTGAGCCTCGAACGCATCGTCGCCGCGCCCGACCTGTCGGGGCCGAGCCCGCGCCGGGTGCAGATCGCGCCGGACGGCAGCCGCGCCGGCTTCCTGCGCAGCCGGCCGGACGACCAGTACTTCTTCGACCTGTGGGAATTCGATGTGGCCAGCGGCACCACCCGGCGTCTCGTCGATGCCGCCGCGCTGCAGCCGGACGCCTCGCTGTCGGATCAGGAACAGGCCCGCCGCGAGCGCGCCCGCACGGCCAGCCTGCGCGGCATCGTCGATTACACCTGGTCGCCGGACGGCCGCCGGCTGCTGGTGCCGCTGGGCGGCAGCCTGTGGCTGGTCGACGTGGCGCAACCCGACCGCCCGCGCCGCATCGCCGACGGCAATGTCCTCGACGCGCGCATCTCGCCGCGCGGCAGGTACGTCTCCTTCGTGCGCAACCAGGACCTGTACGTGGTGGATCTGGCCAGCGGCCGCGAACGCAGGCTGACGCATGACGGCGGCGGCACCGTTCACAACGGCGAGGCCGAGTTCGTCGCCCAGGAAGAGATGGACCAGAAGAGCGGCTACTGGTGGTCGCCGGACGACGGCGCGATCGCCTTCAAGCGCTATGACGAGGCCCCGGTCGCGGCCGCGCGCCGCTTCGAGATGCGCAGCACCGGCGTCGACGTGGTCGAGCAGCGCTATCCGTATGCCGGCGGCGCCAACGTGCGCGTCGGGCTGGCGATCGTCTCGCCGGACAGCGGCGAGATCCGCCCGGTCGACCTCGGTCCCGACGCCGACATCTACCTGGTGCGCGCCGACTGGAGCGAGGACGGCCGCACGCTGGCCTTCCAGCGCCAGACGCGCGACCAGAAACGCCTCGACCTGGTGGCGGTCGAGCGCGACACGCTGCGCCAGCGCATCCTGCTGACCGAGACCTCGCGCACCTGGGTGGCGATTCTCGGCAAGCCGCGTTTCCTGAAGTCGCAGCCGGCCTTCCTGTGGGAATCCGAGCGCGACGGTCGCCGCCATGTCTACTTGTACGGCCTCGACGGCCGGCTGCGCCATGCGGTCAGCCGCGGCGCCTGGGGCATCGACGACGTGCTGGCGGTGGACGAGGCGCGCGGTCGCGTGTACGTGTCCTCCAACTGCGATGCCGTCACCGACCGCCAGGTGTATGCGCTGCCGCTCGACGGCAGCGGCGCGGAGCGGCCCCAGCGCGTGACGCAGGCCGACGGCTGGCACGACGCGGTGTTCTCGGACAACGGCGCGCTGTTCGTCGACACCTGGTCCGATCCCGATACCCCGCCGCAGGTCGGCCTGCGCCGCGCCGACGGCAGCCTGGTCGCCTGGATCGAGCGCAATCCGCTCGACGACGGGCATCCGTATGCACGTTACCGCGATGCCCACCTGCCGCTGGAATTCGGCACGCTGACGGCGGCCGACGGCCAGGTGCTGCACTGGTCGCTGCGCAAGCCGGCCGGCGCCGGCGACGGCCGCAGGTTTCCGGTGCTGGTGTCGGTGTACGGCGGGCCCGGAGCGCAGACGGTGCGGCGCAAATGGGGTGAGCTGTTCGAGCACTATCTCGCGCAGCAGGGCATCGCGGTTTTCCGCCTGGACAACCGCGGCATGGCACGGCGCGAGCGCCGCTTCACCGACGTCATCCACGGCGAGCTCGGCAGACACGAGGTGGAAGACCAGCTGGCCGGCATCGACTGGCTGGCGCGCCAGCCCTGGGTCGATCCGCAGCGCATCGGCGTGTTCGGCTGGAGCTACGGCGGGTTCATGGCGCTGCGCCTGCTGTCGGCCGGCTCCGACCGCATCGCGGCGGGAATCTCCGGCGCGCCGGTGACCGACTGGGCGCTCTACGATACGCACTACGCGGAACAGTTCCTCGGCATGCCGCAGGAACGCCCCGACGCCTACCGCAGGAGCGGGGTGTTCGCGCACCTGGACGGCCTGCGCTCGCGCCTGCTGCTGATCCATGGCATGGCCGACGACAACGTCCTGTTCACCAACACCACGAAGCTGATCGACGAGCTGGCCACGCGCGGCATCGTGTTCGACCTGCTGACCTATCCGGGCGAGAAGCATGGCGTGACCAAGCGCCAGAACCGCCTGCACATGTACCGCACCATCGAATCCTTCCTGCGCGAGCGCCTGCGCCTGCAGCGCTAGCCGCGCCGTCCCGACGCGCCCTCAGGGCAGCGCGCGCAGCCGCTCGATGCGCTCCGGCGTCGACGGATGGGTGGACAGGTAGCCGGCCACCCGCCGCAGCCACGACGGCATCGCCGACGCGTTGCCGGCTTCGCGGCTGGAGGCCATGTTTTCCAGCAGGTCGGCCAGGTGGCGCGGCGGGATGCCGCGCGCCCGCAGCATGCGGGCCGCGTCGGCGTCGGCTTCCAGCTCCATGGCGCGCGAGTATTGCGCCTGCAGCAGGATGGTCGGCGCCGCCGCCGCGACGCCCGAGAAATCGCCGAACAGCACCGCCGCCAGCGTACCCGTCAACGAGGCATCCAGCAGCTTGCGCAGCGAGTGGCGCCGCTCGATGTGGGCGATCTCGTGCGCCAGCACCCCGGCGAGTTCATGCGCCAGCGCTCCTTCGATGTCGCTGCCGGTGCCCGCCACCAGGTAGACCAGGTCGTCGGTCAGGATGATGGTGCCGTCGGGCAGGGCCAGCGCATTCGCGCGCAGCGCCTTGCTGTAGCGGAATTCGAGCCGCAGCGCCATGCGCGCCTGTGCCGGCCGGATCATGCGGAACACCGCGGCCGCCTGTGCCTGCCGTTCCGGCGTCAGGCGCGTGGGGGAGAGCAGTTCGCTGTCGAGGGTTTCCAGCGCACGCTTGCCGAGTGCCTGTTCCCAGCTGGCCGGCACGCGGGCGGCGATCGATTCGACCGCCCAGGGAATGCCCCAGCGCCAGGCGGCGAACACCGCCGCGACGATCAGCACGACCGCGGCCAGGGCGGTCGCCCAGCGGTCTTCCCAGCGCTGCACCAGCGAGCGGCGCACCTGCAGCAGCGTCAGCAGGGCTTCCTGGTGGACGGGGTCGTGGACCTCGCAATGCGCGCCATCGGCGAAGCGCACGATGCATGGCGAGCCGGCGAAGGCATCCGCCACCCGGGTGGTGGCGCGCGGCTCCCGCCGCGCGATGCCGTCGCCGGCGATGGCGACATGGTCGGGGCCGACCTGCAATGCGACCGGGTGGCGGCGGGCATCGGTGCCGTCGAAAAAGTAAGCATTGATCATGGCGCCACCTACCAGGAAAGGTCGACGCTGAGCAGATCGGATGCCGCGTCGCCATGGGCGCGTCCGGACGGGCTTGCCGGGGCGCGCGCCACGATCCTGTCGATCGGCCCGTCGCAGGAAAGGCCGAGCGTCGCCAGCCGGTAGCGGTAGCCGCGCACCGCGGCAAAGGGCCTGAACAGGCCGAGCGTGAGCACGGTCAGCGCGACATTGACGGCTTCGAGCTTCATATAGGCGGACACGGTCATCGACGATTCGATGCGCACGCCGGGAAATGCCGTTGCCGACCAGCTGGCGTTGTGGCCCCACACCGGCACGATGGGAAACGCCAGCAGGTAGCCGGCATACGCGAACAGGGTACCGATCAGCACGACGACGATGCCGGCATGATCGGAATCGCTTGTGCCGAGGACGCTGCCCGTCACGGAGATGACCATCAGCGCCAGGAGTCCGATGCCGAGGGCCGCGAAGGCGGCAACCAGCCAGGCGATGACAAACGGTGTCCGCGGCACCGGCGCGCTGGCAAGGCAGTCGGCATAGCGCAGTCCGCCATGCTGGTAGCGCTTGATGCCGGCGTGGATCCACGGCCACGCGAGATAAGCCAGCATCGCCATGCCGAACAGCTTCGGCTGCAACGGCCAGATCGCCAGCACCAGCGTCGGCGCCATGAACACCGCCATCATCGGCAGCCAGGCGCGATAGGCGCCGCCGATGCTGCCGTCGAAGCCGAAGCGCAGTCCGCGATGGCTGGTGTTGGCCAGGCGGAAGCGCAAGGCACTGCGCAGGAACAGCGGCAGGGCCAGCGCCAGTCCGCCGACGATGACCAGCCCGGCGCCCAGCGAAAGGCTGAAGGCATAGTGCCAGGCCGCAAGCAGGACCAGGGCGACCAGGCGGCCTTTCAGGATCGCCCGCGGGTCGCCATGGAAATCGAACACGGCGCCGTCCAGCCGGGTATGGCGCGCGAAATACTGCAGACGGCGCACCTTGGCCCAGGGCGAATACAGGCCGAGCGTCAGCAGCGTGAAGCAGAGATTGACGATCCAGACGCGGAAATACTCGCGGCCGCTGCCGGTGAAGGTGAACCGGTAGGTGCAGTGAAGCGGCACGACGGTCGCGAACGTCGCGGCGGCGTCCGTGCCGGCATGGCGGGGCGCCGCCGGCGCGCAGGCCTCCTGTGCCGCGCCGATGTCGGCGGGCGCCGATACGGCGACATCTTTCATTGCGGCCGGCCGTGCGCCGGGCGGTGCCGGTGATTCGGTGATGGATCCGTGCTCGCCGTGCGCCACGGCCGATGAAGCGCCATGCATGGTGTTTCTCCAGTCGGGCACCGGCAGCATGCCGGCGAAGCGGCGCAGTATATCGGCGCGGCAACCTGTCGTCACCGCGTGGGGGGAACCACCTGTCAAGAACTCCAGTCGGCGCCGCCGCTACGGCTCCGGTGCCGCCGGACGGTGCGCAACCGCGCGGTTCGTTAGTTGCCGTACGGGTCGTGTACCCGTGGCGCCTGCTCCGCCAGCACGCGGTAGCGCACGCCGTCGCCCTGCATCGACGACTGCACCAGGACGATGCGGCGCGCCGCCCAGGGGATCGGCTCGAAGTCGATGTCCGGCGGCGGATCGGCGTCGCGCGCCAGGGTGACATGGGGGCGGAATCGCGCGCCGCGGTCGAAGGCGATGTCATGGCGTTCGAGCAAGCCGGTCAGCGCGCCGTGCAGGTCGCGCAGGGGAAGCGGCAGGTCGTGCATGCCGGCCCAGGCGATGCGGTTGCGCGGGAAGTACCCCATCCGGTCGAGCACCAGGTCGACCGGGTCGCGCGGCAGCAACTCCAGCAGGGTGCGCAATTCCGGCAGCAGATCCTCGGACTGTTCGCCGAGGAAGGCCAGCGTGATGTGCAGGTTGTCGTAGCGGGTCGGCTTGCCGCGCACATGCGCCTGCAGCGCGGCGAGCCTCTCGCGCACCGCGTCGTCGGGCCACAGGGCGTAGAACAGGCGCATCGGCGGCGGCTCCTTCCGGGTTCAGGACTTGCCCAGCGATTCGTTGAGCTGCTGGGTCACCCGTACGAACGTTGTCCGCTTGGTAAGTTCCTTGAGCTTGTGGGCGCCCACGTAGGTGCAGGCCGAGCGCACGCCGCCGAGGATGTCCTGCAGCGTGTCGGCCACCGGGCCGCGGTAGTCGACCAGCACTTCCTTGCCTTCGCTGGCGCGGTACTGCGCCACGCCGCCGGCGTATCTCTCCATCGCGGTGCGGCTGCTCATGCCATAGAAGCGCTTGTAGCGGCGGCCGTCGCGCTCGACCACGTCGCCGGCGGTCTCGTCGTGGCCGGCCAGCATGCCGCCGAGCATGATGAAGTCGGCGCCGGCGCCGAAGGCCTTGGCCAGGTCGCCCGGCACCACGCAACCGCCGTCGGCGCAGATCTGGCCGCCCAGGCCATGGGCCGCGTCGGCGCATTCGATCACGGCCGACAGCTGGGGGTAGCCGACCCCGGTCATCTTGCGGGTGGTGCATACCGATCCGGGACCGATGCCGACCTTGACGATGTCGGCGCCGGCCAGGATCAGTTCCTCGGTCATGTCGCCGGTGACGACGTTGCCGGCCATGATCACCAGGTGGGGCCAGGCATGGCGCACCTTCTTGACGAAGTTGACGAAGGTCTCGGTGTAGCCGTTGGCCACGTCGATGCAGACATACTTCACCGCGTCGCTGGCCTGGGCCATGACGGCGGCAAACTTTTCATAGTCGCCCTTGCCGATGCCCATCGAGTAGAACACGTGCGACGACGACAGGCCCTCGCCGTGCAGCGAGCGGAAGAAGGCGATCAGCGCGTCCTCGGCATAGTGCTTGTGCAGCGCCGTCGACAGGCCATGGCGCCCCAGGGCGCGCGCCATCTCCATGGTGCCGGTGGTATCCATGTTGGCGGCGATGATCGGGATGCCGTGGTAGGTCTGGCGCGAGTTGTGGAAGACGAATTCGCGGCTGATGTCGACTTCCGCGCGCGAGCCGAGCGTGGAGCGCTTGGGACGGATCAGGACATCCTTGAAGTCGAGCTTGACGGATTCTTCGATATGCATGGCGGGTTGCTCCGGCGGGAATGTTTCGGAAGGTGCGTCGCGCGCGCCGCAGGGCGAGCGCAAGCCTTGGCGCACGGCGGGCCATGCGGTATGACAGCATGGCAGGCGCCGCGTTGCCGCCGTCGGCGCGATATAGCGAATATATCGGATTGGATATCGAGCCGGGCACCGGCCGTGCCGTCTCAGCGGCAGGCCGCCGCGCCGCGGTCCTGGTAGCCGTCCTTCTCCACGCCGAGGAATTCCCACTCGTAGCCGTCGTCGCGCAGCACCAGCTTGAGCACGCCGTTGTCGTCGTTGTAGGAAGTCACGCTGTGCCACTTCTTGAAGCGCATCGGCGTGGTCTTGGCGCCGCCCGTGCCCACCACGAACTGCACGATGCCGCGCGCATCGTCGCGCCGCCCCGCGCTGTCGATCGGGACGAAGCGTTCGTAGTTGTGGTCATGGGCCGACAGCACCAGCTCGGCGCCGGCCTCCTCCAGTGCCTTCCACAGGTCCCGCATGTCGTCGTTGCTGCCGTGGCCGCCGGAACTGACGAACGGATGGTGCCAGTACGCCAGCGTGCATTTCGCCGGGTGGGCCGCCAGGTCGGCGCGCAGCCAGGCGAGCTGGCGCTGCCAGTCGTCGCGGCGCAGCATGCTGTTGAGCGCGACTACGTGCCACTTGCCGATGTCGTAGCTGTAGTAGCCGGCACGGTGGGCATGGATGCCCTGGGCCCAGGGCCGGTCCTCGAAATAGCGGAAATAGCCGATCGCGCCCGGCAGGTAGTATTCGTGGTTGCCCGGGATAGGCCGCGTGCGGTCCTTGAAGCGTCCCCAGGTGGGGTCGTAGCAATGCACGAACTCCTCGAGCCGGCCGACCGGATAGGTGCTGTCGCCGAGCGCCAGCACCAGCGCGTCCGGATCCTGCGCCAGGCCGGCCTCGATGATGCGGGCCGTCTTCGCCGCGCCGCTGAGGTAGGGCGCCCGGTTGCCGCAGGCCGCGATGTCGCCGGCCGCATAGACGGCGACCCCGGGGCCGGACAGCTGCACCGGCGGCGCATCGTGGGCCGCTTGCGGCGCGCGGCAGGCGGCCAGGGCCAGGACGCAGGGCAGGATGGCCAGGACTCGGGCCAGTGGGGAAACGGCGGCGGGTTGCCGGGACGGCGGGACGGAACGCGACAAGGGCATGCGGCGATGGTATCGGGAAATGTCGGGGGGAATGCCGGCAGGACCGGCAGGCCGTAAGCCTAATGGATTTCCCGCCGCGCCGCTTGGCGGGCCGTCAACCCTGCTGGCTGGTCACGGCATGCAGCGGCATGAGCAGCCGCCGCGTCAGCAGCGCCTGCGCCGCGTCGGCCGGCACCGGGCGGGAAATGAAATAGCCCTGGATCTCGTCGCACGACAGCGCCTGCAGGATGCGCAGCTGCGCGGCCGTCTCGACGCCCTCGGCCACCACGCTCATGCCCAGCGCATGGGCCATCGAGACGATCGCCCGGAAGAACACCTCGCCCTCGCTCGATCTGCCCAGTTCCGCCGTGAAGGCGCGGTCCACCTTGAGCACGTCCATGTCCAGCCGCTGCAACTGCGACAGCGAGGAATAGCCGGTGCCGAAGTCGTCCACCAGCAGCTTGATGCCGAGCGCGCGCAGCGCCGCCAGCTCGCGGCCGACCTCGGGATGCTCGTCCATCATCGACGATTCGGTGATCTCGATGTCGATCAGCGCGGCATCGATGCCCCAGCGGTCCAGGCATGCGCTGAACTGCGCGCGCATGCTGCCCTGGTTGAACTGCTGCGGCGACACGTTGATCGACACCGGCACCAGCGGCACGCGCGCGGCCTGCCACTGGACGAGCTGGGCGCAGGCCTGTTCGAGCACGATCTCGCCGATGCGCCGGATCAGGCCGGTCTCCTCGGCCAGAGGGATGAACTCGGCCGGCGCCAGCAGGCCGCGTTCCGGATGCTGCCAGCGCACCAGCGCTTCCAGGCCGCGCAGTTCGCCGCCGATGGCGCCCACGCGCGGCTGGTAATGCAGCACGAACTCGCGCCGCTCGATCGCGCGCAGCAGGGCGCGCTCGCTGTCCAGGCGCGCGCGCAACCGGTCGGACAGCGCCGGGGTGTAAAAGTGGTAGCTGCCCTTGCCGCCGCTCTTGGCGTGATACATCGCGATGTCGGAATGCTTGAGCAGCGCCTCGACATCGCCGCCGTCGCGCGGGAACAGGCTGATGCCGATCGAGGCGCCGACCGCATGCGACCCGCGCGACAATTCGAACGGCTGCGAGAATGCCTCGTTCACGCGCTGCGCGATCCCGGCGGCCTCGTTCTCGCTGGCGACGTGCCCGAGGATCACGGTGAATTCGTCGCCGCCCAGGCGCACCACGTGGTCATCCGGACGCAGCAGGCCGCGCAACCGCCGGGCCGCGGCCTGCAGCAGCTCGTCGCCGACCGAGTGGCCGACCGCATCGTTGACGTTCTTGAAGTCGTCCAGGTCGATGAACAGCAGCGCCAGCACATGTCCGGCGCGGCGCGCTTCCTCCAGTCGCGCGGGCAGATGGCTCATCAGCCAGTTGCGGTTGGGGAGGGCGGTCAGCGCGTCCTGGTTGGCCATCGACCACAGTTCGCGTTCATGGGCGCGCGCCTGCGTATTGTCGCGGATGGTGATCGCCAGGCCGCTGCCGTAGCGGACCAGGCGGCGGTGGACCCAGGCGATCGTCAGCGGGCTTTCCGGCGGCACCTGCTGCTCGTCCTCGTACTGGCCCGCTTCCATCGCCTGGATGTAGGTGCGCATCACCACCTGGAAATGCGCCGGCGGATTGAGTTCCGACGAGCGCTTGCCCACCAGCTGCGCACGGGTCATGCCATAGAACGAGGCGCCGCGCTCGTTGCAATCGACCACCGCGAAATCCACCACCGCGCCGTGGCGGTCGCGGACCGCGCGCAGCATGTAGAAACCGTCGTGGCCGCCCTCGGTGGCGATGCGGTAGGCGTCCTGGGCCTCTTCCTTCTGGTGCTTGCGCCAGGCCAGGCGCACCGACAGGACCATGGCCACCGCCGCGAACAGCAGCAGCCCGCCGATCGCGCAGGCGGCCATCGCCCGGTAGGCCGACCAGGCGGCCTGGTGCGGCGCCAGGCGCTCGGACGACGCCAGCGCCACCATCGCCACCATCGGATAGCGCGTCAGCGGCTGCCATGCCGCGAAGCGGTCGACGCCGTCGCCGAACCAGTCGCGCGTGCGCAGGGTGCCGGCGGTGCCCCGCAGCGGTTCCGCCGGTACCGTCGCCAGCACGTCCGACAGTTTGCCGGTGCTGCCGCCGATGCTGGCCATGCGCAGCGCGCCGTCGGTGCCGATGGTGGCCAGCACGCCGGCGCGACCGACGTTGGAGCCGTCGTAGAACGAGGTGAAATAGTCCGGGCCCACCGAAATCAGCACGACGCCGTCGAAGCTGCCGTCGGGCGCGCTGACGCGCCGCGTGAACTGCACCACCGGCCGGTTGGATACCCGGCCGATGGTGGGCTTGCCGATGAACAGCGTGTCGGCGGGATGGTCGCGGTGATGGCGGAAATACTCGCGGTCGGCCACCGACTGCGGCTTGCCCAGGGGCAGCGTCCCGGTGACGGGCAGGCCGTTGCGATCGATCACGGTCACCAGCGCGAAGCCGCGCGCCGGGAACACTCCCTGGCGCAACAGTTCCTCGAGCTTGAGGGCGCGCTGCGACGTCTCCCATTCGTACTTGATCAGCAACGCCACCTGGTCGGCCTGCTCGATCATGCGCGTCAGGTGGTCGGCGTAGGCACGCGCGAGCGATGCCGCTTCATGGTGCGACGCGGCCACGACGGCGGCCTCGTCGGAGGCGATCTTCGATTGCACCGACACCAGCAGCAGGGCGCCGAGGACAGCCGCCAGCACCGGCCAGACCAGGATCAGGACCAGGCTGCCGCGCAGCCAGGCGAGCCGGCGCAACGGCGAGGGGGGCGGGGCGGAGGCAGCGGACGGCATCGGATCGAATTTACGCCGGGAAACATCAGCGCAGTGTAGCGCGTCGGGTCCTGCCTGCAAATCGGCCGGAACATGCGCGGCCGATTATGTCGGAATGTATCGCCGATCCGGCGCAAAGCCGCGCCGATCTTGGCGTTGCGGGCAACGTCGTTTCATGCGCATTGCTACTTTTCGTTAAATTTCGTTGACGCACGGCAAGCCCATTGACTATAGTCAAGAGGCCACACTCCGCATTTCCGCAAGCCTGCCGCCGCCCGGCAGGCAATCCGTTTCACGGAGCCTCCATGAACACGCGGCAAAGGATACGAACCTCGCACTCGTGTGCGAACGACTCCCGCCAGGCGGTGCGCGAGTTCCATGCCGCGGTGGCCCAACCTGACATGTCGCTGGTGGTGTTTTTCTGCTCATCCGCCTATGACCTGGAAGCGATCGCGGCCGAAATGCGCTCCCTGTTCGGCGGCGTGCGCGTGGTCGGCTGCACGACCGCCGGCGAGATCGGCCCGGCCGGCTACCGCGAGCGCAGCCTGTCGGGGGCCAGCTTCCCCGCTTCCGAATTCATCGCGGTCTCGGGCCTGCTCGACGGCCTGCGCGGGTTCGAGATGGCGCGCGGCACGGAATTCGGCGCGGGCCTGGTACGCCGCCTCGAGTCGCTGGCGCCCGATGCGGGCGCCCACGATTGCTTCGCCTTCCTGATGATCGACGGCATGTCGGTGCGCGAGGAACCGGTCACGCGCTCGATGCAGCACGCCATCGGCCGCATCCCCCTGTTCGGTGGTTCGGCGGGCGACGACATGCGATTTTCCGCCACCCATGTCTACCACGACGGTCGCTTCCACGCGGACGCCGCCGTGATGGTGCTGGTGCACACGCTGCTGCCGTTCCGCCTGTTCAAGACCCAGCATTTCGTCTCCACCGACGAGCGCATGGTGGTCACCGAGGCCGATGCCGAGAACCGCGTCGTGCGCGAGATCAACGGCCTGCCTGCCGCCGAGGAATACGCGCGGCTGGTCGGCGTCGACGTCGACGACCTCGACCCGATGCGCTTCGCCGCCTCGCCGGTGGTGGTGCTGATCGACGGCCAGGAATATGTGCGCTCGATCCAGAAGGCCAACCCGGACGGCAGCCTGACCTTCTATTGCGCCATCGAGGAAGGCCTGGTGCTGCGCGTTGCCCGCGGCGTCGACATGATCGAGAACCTCGAACAGGCGTTCGCGCGCGTGCGCCGCGAGATCGGTCCGCCGCAGGTGGTGTTCGGCTGCGACTGCATCCTGCGCAGCCTGGAGATCCGCCAGTGCGGCCTGACCGAGCGCGTGGCGGAACTGCTGGGCGCCAACAACACGATCGGCTTCAACACGTACGGCGAGCAGTTCGGCGGCGTGCACGTCAACCAGACCTTCACCGGCATCGCGATCGGCGCCCGCGGAGGCGGCCATGCCTGAATCCGGCACGCGGGGTCCGGCGACTCCGGCGGACGACGGCGAGGCCATGCTGCGCGGCGAGGTCGCGCGCCTGAAGAAGATGGTCGACGCGCTGATGAACCGCGCCGAGCGCAGCACCAGCGCGCAGGGTTCCGACTTCGGCCTGTTCCAGACCGCCGTCACGCTCGAGGAGCGCGTGCGGCGCCGCACCGAGGACCTCGAGGCCGCGCTGCACGAGAACGAGAAGATCACGCGCGCGCTGCAGCAGACACAGCAGCAGATGGAGATCGAGATCATCGAGCGGCGGCGCATGCAGGAAGCGCTGCACACCAGCGAGGAGCGCTATCGCGCCGCGACCGACGCCGCGCTCGACGCCTTCATCACGATCGACGACGAGAACCGGATCGTGTTCGTCAATGCCGCCGTCGAATCGATCTTCGGCTACGCGCGCAACGAGCTGATCGGCCGCGACCTGGCGGTGCTGCTGACGTCGGATGCGCAGGCGCGTACGCGGTCCGGCCTGCAGGCCGCGCTGCGCGCACGCCGCCGCGGCCGCGCCGCGCAGGGCATCGAAATCGCCTGCATGCGCAAGGACGGCCATGCGATCCCGGTGGAATTTTCCTTCGGCGAATTCGTCCAGAACGGCAAGCACTTCTATACCGGCATCGCCCGCGACATCACCGAGCGCAAGCGCGCCGAGGCACTGCGCGAGGGACAGCAGCGGGTGCTGGAGCTGATCGCGATGGACAAGCCGCTGCATGAATCGCTCGGCGCGCTGGTCCGCTGCATCGAGGAGCAGAGCGTCGGCATGGTCGGCAGCGTCCTGCTGGCCGGGGAGGACGGCCGCGTGCAGCAGGCGATCGCGCCCTCGCTCGATCCGGTCTATGCGGCGACGCTGATCGGGCTCGAATCGGGGCCGTGCAACGGATCCTGCGGCACCGCGATGTACCGCCGCGCGCCGGTGATCGTCTCCGACATCCTGCACGATCCCCTGTGGGAACGATATCGCGACGCGGCAACCCGGCAAGGCCTGCGCGCATGCTGGTCGGTGCCGATCCTGTCCGGCAACGACAAGGTGCTCGGCACGCTTGCGCTGTACTACCGCGACGTGCGCACGCCGTCCGACAGCGAGATGCAGCTGATCGACCTGGCGGTCCGCATCGCCACCATCGCCATCGAACGCGGCCAGTACGAGGCCTACATCAGCCACATCGCCCACCACGATCCGCTGACCGGCCTGCCCAACCGCATCCTGCTGGAGGACCGGCTGCGCCAGGCGATCGCCCAGGCGGGACGACGCAACAGCCGGGTCGCGCTGCTGTTCATCGACCTCGACCACTTCAAGCACATCAACGATTCGCTCGGCCACCACGTGGGCGACCAGTTGCTGCAGGCCGCGGCCCGGCGCATGGAGGCCTGCCTGCGCGAGGGCGACAGCGTGGCGCGCCTGGGCGGCGACGAATTCGTGGTGTGCATCTCCGACGTCTGGCAGAACCGCGATGCCGCCGCGGTCGCCCAGAAGATCCAGGATGGGCTGTCGCGGCCGTTCATCATCGAAGGCCATTCGCTCCAGGTCGGCTGCAGCATCGGCATCGCGCTCTACCCGCTCGACGGCAGCGATGTCGGCGAACTGATGCAGAGCGCCGATGCCGCCATGTACGAGGCAAAGAACAAGGGCCGCGGCATGTACCAGTTCTTCACCCGCGAGCTCAACATCGCCGCGCAGCAGCGCATGATCGTTTCCAACCAGCTGCGCTGCGCCCTGGAGCGCGGCGAGCTGTCGGTGCATTACCAGCCGCAGCTGAGCATCGCCAGCGGCGCCATCGTCGGCGTCGAAGCGCTGCTGCGCTGGGAGCATCCGGAGATGGGCATGGTGCCGCCGTCCAACTTCATTTCCCTGCTCGAGGAAATCGGCATGATGGGCGAGATCGGCAAGTGGGTGCTGAAGACCGCCTGCGCGCAGAACGTCGCCTGGCAGAAAGCCGGACTGCCGCCGATCCGCATGGCGGTCAACCTGTCGGCGCGCCAGTTCTACGGCGGCGACGTGGTGCGCACCGTGGCCGACGTGCTGGCCGAGACCGGCCTGGCGCCGAACTGGCTCGAGCTGGAGATCACCGAGAGCGTCATCCTCGACAATTCCGAACCGGTGATCGAAGCGATGCGCCAGCTCAAGCAGATGGGCGTGGGCCTGTCGCTCGACGACTTCGGCACCGGCTATTCCTCGCTGTCCTACCTGCGCCGCTTCCCGGTCAACCGCCTCAAGATCGACCGCGCCTTCATCAGCGACATCGCCAGCGACGCCGGCTCGGCCGACATCGTGCGCAGCATCCTGGCGCTGGCGCAGAAGTTCGGCATGACCGTGATCGCCGAAGGCGTCGAGACCGAGACCCAGCTCGGCTACCTGCAGAAGCAGGGCTGCCCCGAGATGCAGGGTTATCTCTACAGTCCGGCGCTGCCGGCGCCGCAGATGGGCGAGCTGCTGCAGGCCGACCGCCGCCTGCCGGTGTGGATGCGCATCGCCCAGGCCGCCAACACGGTGCTGGTGGTCGACGACGACGAGGACGTGCGCAGCGCGATGGAACTGCTGCTCGACCACGCCGGGATCCAGGTGATCGGCGCGTCGTCGGCCGCGCAGGCCTTGTCGTTGCTGGCGCGCCACGACGTCGGCGCCATCCTGGCCGACCTGTGGATGCCGGGCGGGGACGGCATCGGCCTGCTGTCGCAGGTACGCAGCCTGTATCCCGACGTGGTGCGCATCCTGCTGACCGGCAATGCCGACATCGGGGCGATGGTCGATGCCATCAATCGCGGCGCCATCTACAAGATCGTCATGAAACCATGGAAGGAAGGCGAGCTGACCGCCGTGGTGCGCCAGGCGCTGGGCGCCTTCGTGGCCGGCAAGGAATCGGCGTCCCGCGACGACGGCGGGCTGGCGGCGGCCTGAGCGCTCACTTCGCGCCGCGATTGCCCCCGTTCGCGCCGACCGGGTGGCCGTGCGACATCGATCAAGATCCGGCACGCCGCGCGCGGCGGCATCCTTGCCAAGCGGCGGCCGGCGTGTACACTCCAGTTCATTCATTCGCAACCGTCGGGAGGCCATCATGGCTACGCTTCGCTTGGGCATCGTGCTGGCATGGGTGGCATTCTTGCTGACCGGTTGCGGCGGCGCGCCCGCGGACGGAACGGCCGCATCGGGCCGCCCGGTGCTGCTGCAGTCGTCGGCGGTGGCGCAGCCGCCCGAAGCCTATGCCGACGCGGTGCAGCGCATGTATATCGCCTACTTCGGCCGGCCGGCCGACCCGGGTGGGCTGACCAACTTCCAGGCGGAACTGAGCCGCATCGGCGCCCCGACGGGCATCGCCGACATCGCCAATACCTACGCGCACAATCCGACCATCCGCACCCTGGTCGATGCCTTCGGCACCAGCGAGGAGTCGAACGCGCTCTACACCGGGGGCACCGTCCCCTTCGTCACCGCGATCTACCGCAACGTCTTCAATCGCGAGCCGGACGCCGAAGGCCTGGCATTCTGGGCCGGCGCGATCGACCACGCAGGCCTGACGCGCGGCAATGCCGCCCTGGCGATCATGGCAGGCGCACTCACCAACCAGTCCGACCAGGGCAAGATCGATGCGCGCATCGTGATCAACAAGACCCAGGTCGCCGCGCGCTTCACGTCCACGCTGGTGACCAACGGGCAGACCGGCGTCTATGTCGGCAATGCCGCCGCCGCCACCGCGCGCGCCATGCTGTCGGCGGTCAACGAGAACACCGATCCGGCGGCGTCGCAGCCGACCGTGGATGCCACGATCGCGGCGCTGGCCGCCAGCGCGGTGCCGTCGTTCGCCTCGGTGCAGCAGATCGTGCTGCAGCGCTGCGCGGTCTGCCACCGCGCCAATCCGACCTTCCCGGGATACTCCTCGCCGCCGGCCGGCATCCGCCTGTCCAACGAATCCGAAATACGTCAGAACGCCGCCTTCATATACACGGCCGCGGTGATCAATCGCAACATGCCGTTCAACAATGCGACCGGCATGACCGAGGCTGAGCGCGACGTCATCTCGCGCTGGTTCAACGGCGGCATGCCGTGACGAGGAGCGAGACGCGCGGCAGGATCGCGCCGTTGCTGGCGCGCCTGATGCTGGCGGCCGCGCTGCTGCCGGCGCCCGCGCTTGCGGTGGGGGCGGGCGAGGCGGCGCCGGGATTCGTGCTGCCGGGCCGGGATGGCAGCGTCAGCCTGGAGGCGTTGCGCGGCAAGGTGGTCTATCTCGATTTCTGGGCATCGTGGTGCGGGCCCTGCCGGCGCTCCTTCCCCTGGATGGGAGCGATGCAGGAGCGTTATGGCGCGCAAGGGCTGCAGGTGGTGGCGATCAACCTCGACGCGAAGCGCGAGGATGCAGAACGCTTCCTGGCCGCCACGCCGGCGGGCTTCATGGTCGCCTTCGATCCGGCCGGCCAGCAGGGGCGCGCGTACGCGGTCAAGGGCATGCCCAGCAGCGTGCTGGTCGGACGCGACGGCCGCGTGCTGTGGCGCCATGCCGGGTTTCGCGACGAGGACCGGGAAGAACTCGAAAAACGCATCGCCGCGGCGCTGGCGCCGGGCGATCAGGGCGCCTCCGGCCGGTAGCGCCCCGGGCAAGGATTCACAAGGGGAGTTCATCGCATGCAAAGAGTGATGGCGGCCGCCGTGCTGGCGGCGGCGCTGGGCGGTTGCGCGTTGCCGCCGGTACAGCCCTGGGAGAAGGGCGACCTCGCGCGCCCGGAAATGGGGTTCGGGGCGGCGAGGCTGGAGTCGGCGTATGCCGACCATGTCCACGAGAGCCGCGAGGCGGCCGCGGGCGGCGCCAGCGTGGGAGGGGGAGGGTGCGGATGCTACTGATCCCCGATGCTGCGGACGCTCCCGGCAACGCCGCGTCTCCGCAAGCGGCGGCCGCGGCAAGTGCGGCTGCAGATTGCCGCGACCTGGCGGCGCCGAACGGATTCGGGCCTGCCGTGCTCGCGGCGGCGCTGGCATTGCCTGGCCTCGTTCCCGCCGCGCAGGCGCAGGGCATGCCGGAGCAGGCGGTGCTCGGCGTGCGCTGGCTCGACTACCGCGACCGCCAGCCCGGGCTCGACCGCATCGGCGTGCGATCGCCGGCGGTCTCCCTGCTGCTGCCGCTGGCCGGCGACTGGACGATCGAAGGCAGCGTCGTGGCCGACCGTGTCTCGGGCGCGTCGCCGCGCTACCACACGGCGATCTCCGGCGCCTCGCGCATGGAGGATCGCCGGCACGGTGCCGATGCCCGCGTGACGCGGTATTTCTCCGGCGGCGGCAGCGTGTCGGCCGGCGTGGCGCACTCGGACGAGAACGACTACCGCTCGCTGGCGTTCTCGCTGGCGGGCAGCCTGGCCAGCGAAGACCGCAACACCACGGCCACGCTCGGCGCCGCCGTCGCCAACGACACGATCGATCCGGTCAACCAGGCCGTGCGCGGCGAACGGCGCCACGTGGTCCAGTGGCTGGCCGGCGTCACCCGGGTACTGACGCCGCGCGACATCGTGCAGGCCAATTTCACCCGTTCGCTCGGCGACGGCTATTACTCGGATCCCTACAAGTTCCTCGACCGGCGGCCGCGCAGCCGCGGGCAGAGCACGGTGCTGCTGCGCTGGAACCATCACTTCGGGGACGGCAGCACGCTGCGCGCGTCGTGGCGGCGCTACCGGGACAGCTGGGGCATCCGGGCGCTGACGCTGGGCGCCGAGTGGGTGCGTCCGCTCGGCGACTGGACGCTCGTGCCGGCAATGCGGGTGTATTCGCAAGCGCCGGCGCGCTTTTATTCCGACGCCGTCTACGATGCGCGCTTCGGGCCGCCGTTCCCGCCCGGCTACAACTTCGCCGACCGGCGACCCATCTCGGCCGACCAGCGGCTGTCGGGTTTCGGGGCGCGCAGCGTGTCGCTGCGCATCGACCGGAAGCTGACACCGGCCCTGTCGGCCGACATCAAGCTCGAGGCCTACCGCCAGCGCAGCGGCTGGCGCCTGTCGGGGGCGGGCAGTCCGGGACTGGCGCCGCTGGATGCGCGCAGCGTGCAGGTCGGCCTGGAATACCGGTGGTAGCGTCGGCCGCGCGGCGGCAGGATGACGCGGGCATGCCCTTCGCCTTCACGGCGATGGCCAGCCCGTGCATGCTGCGGCTGGCCGGCGCCGGAGAGGAAGCCTGCCGGCAGGCGGCCGCGCTGGCGATCGCCGAAGTGCAGCGCATCGAGCGCGCCTACTCGCGCTACCGTCCGGACAGCATCGTGTCCCGCATCAATGCCGCCGCCGGCCGCGACTGGGTTACCTGCGACGAGGAGACGCTGGCGCTGTTCGGCTATGCCGACGCGCTGCACGCGGCCAGCGGCGGGCTGTTCGACATCACCTCGGGCATCCTGCGGCGCGCCTGGGATTTCCGCGTGGCGCGGGTGCCGTCGCCGCAGGAACTGGCGCCCCTGCTCGGCCTGATCGGCTGGCACCGTGCCGAGCGCGACGGCGACCGCGTGCGGCTGCCGCGGGCAGGCATGGAAATCGACTTCGGCGGATTCGGCAAGGAATACGCCGCCGACCGCGCGGCCGCGGTGCTGCAGGCCCACGGCATCGGCCACGGCTACGTGGACCTCGGCGGCGACCTGCGCGTGATCGGCCCGCGGCCGGACGGCAGTCCCTGGTACATCGGCATCCAGAATCCGCGCGACGCCGACGCGCTTGCCGCGTCGATCCCGCTGGCGCGCGGCGGCCTGGCCACCAGCGGCGACTACGAGCGCTACATCGAGGTCGACGGCCGCCGCCATTGCCACATCCTCGATCCGCGCACCGGCATGCCGGTCAGCCACTGGCGCTCGGTCAGCGTGCTGGCGCCGCTGGCGGTGGTCGCCGGCAGCCATGCCACCATCGCGATGCTGTTGCAGGAGCGCGGCAGGGAGTATCTCGACGCGGCCGGCGTGGCCTACCTGGCGATCGACCACGCGGGGCGGATCGTCCATCACCCGCTCTTCCCGCATGCCGGCACGGACCCATGCGCGCCCGCGGGGGCACAGACAGGCGCGCCCCGGGCGTGAGCCGCCGTGCCAGGGCCGGCCGCCGGCGCGATCCGGCGTGCGGCATCGGCATGTGTCAGGCGGGGCGTGCGCTGGACGGTCCGACGGGCGCCGCCAGACCCATCTGCCGCATCAACGCCAGCGCCAGCGGACTTGCCGGGTCGGCCAGGCCGAGGATCACGTCGAAATGGTGGGTGCCCGGCATGTCCACCTGCGTGCCGGGCAAGCCCTTGGCGCGCCAGGCGGCGAGGTAGTCGCGCGTCTGGCGATGGAACTCGGCGGTCTCGCGCTCGCCCACCGCCACCAGCAGCGGGCAGCCGCGCGCCGGCAGGTGGAACTGCGGGCTCAGCCTGCGGGCCGAGGCGGCGTCGAGCCGGGCCCAGTCATTGATGTGGGTCTGCAGCAGCGGTTCCAGGTCGAACAGGCCGCTGACCGGGCAGGCGCCGGCCACGATGTCGGCCGGCACGCCGAGCGCCGCATGCCAGCCCGGCGCCAGCAGCATGCCGACGAGATGCCCGCCGGCCGAGCTGCCGGCGATGTGGATGCGGCGCGCATCGCCGTTCCAGGCGCCGACCTGGCGCCAGGTCCAGGCCAGGGCGCGGCGGCACTGCGCGACGATCTCGTCGAGCGTCACCGCCGGCGCCAGCGAATAGTTGACCGCTACCACGGTGGCGCCGGCGGCGACGAAGGTCTCCGCCATGAAGGACGAATCATCCTTCGACAGCGCGCGCCAGTAGCCGCCGTGGAAATACACCAGGACCGGGGCGCCCGGACGCGCCGCCGGGAAAATGTCGAGCGTCTCGTCGGGATGGCTGCCGTAGGGCACCGCGAGCGAGCACGCCAGCCGCGCGCGGCAGGCGGCGCTGCGGGTGGCGTATTCGGCGAGATAGACATTCACGTCGGGCACGGTCGCGCGCGCGTTGTACTGGCGGTCGAGTTCTTCCGTGCTGTAGTCGGTCCAGGCTTGCCGCACGCTGTTTTCCATTCGCTTCGCTCCCGTCTTCCCCGTCGCGCCGGCGGTTCACACGCCGACGTAGCGCTGCCACACCTCGGGCGCGGCGCGCAGGGCTTCGCTGTCGCCCGCCCACACCACGCGGCCGCGTTCGACGATGGTGTGGCGGTCGGCCAGCGCCAGCAGGCGCTCGACATACTTGTCGACCACCAGGATGGTTTGCCCCTGGCCGCGCAGGCGCTGCAGGCAGCGCCAGATTTCCTCGCGGATCAGCGGCGACAGGCCCTCGGTGGCCTCGTCGAGGATCAACAGGTGGGGATTGGTCATCAGCGCGCGGCCGATCGCCAGCATCTGCTGCTCGCCCCCCGACAGCTGGTTGCCCATGTTGTCGGCGCGTTCCTGCAGGCGCGGGAACAGCGCGTACACGCGGTCCAGCGTCCACGGTTCGGCGCTGCCGTTGCGGTTGGCGGCGAAGGCCACCAGGTTCTCGCGCACGGTCAGGTTGGGGAAGACCTGGCGGCCCTCCGGCACGATGGCGATGCCCATGCGCGCGATGCGGTCGGCCGCCATGCGCTCGATGCGCTCGCCGCGGAAGCGGATGGTGCCGCTCTTCGCCGGCGTGAGGCCGAGGATGGAGCGCAGCGTGGTGGTCTTGCCGGCGCCGTTGCGGCCGAGCAGCGTGGCCACTTCGCCGGGACGGATGTCGAGGCCGATGCCGAACAGCACCTGGCTGCTGCCGTAGGCGGTTTCCAGGGCGTCGACCGACAGCAGCGGCGTGCCGGTGGAGGAAGGCGCGTTCATGCGATCACCTCGTCGCCGAGATAGGCTTTCTTCACCTCGTCGTTGTCGCGGATCTCGGCCGGCGCGCCGCAGGCGATGATGCGGCCGGCCACCAGCACCGAGATGCGGTCGGCCAGGCGGAACACCGCGTCCATGTCGTGCTCGATCAGGATCACCGACACCGCCGGCGTCAGCGAGCGGATCAGCGGGATCATGCGCGCCGATTCCTCGTGGCCCATGCCGGCCATCGGTTCGTCCAGCAGCAGCAGGGAGGGACGCGTGGCCAGCGCCAGGCCGACTTCCAGCTGGCGCTGTTCGCCATGCGACAGGCTGCCCGCCGTTGCCGCGAGCCGCTCGCCCAAGCCGACCCGCGCCGCCAGTTCGGCCGCCTCCGCGAACAGCGCGGCCTCGTCCACCGCCGGCTTCCAGAAGCGCATGCTGCTGCCGCTGCGCGCCTGCACCGCCAGCGCCAGGTTGTCGTGCACGCTGCACGCGCGGAAGATGTTGGTGATCTGGTAGGAGCGCGCGAGACCCAGCTTGACGCGCTCGTGCATCGACAGGCCGGTGATCCGGCGGCCCCCGAACAGGATCTCGCCGCCGGTCGGCCGGATGGCGCCGGAGATCTGGTGGATCAGCGTGGTCTTGCCGGCGCCGTTGGGGCCGATGATCGCGTGGATCTCGCCGCGCGCGACGTCCATGTCGAGGTTGTTGGTGGCGATCAGGCCGCCATAGCGCTTGACCAGCCCGCGCAGTTCCAGGACGGGCGTGCTCATGCGCCGCTCCGTTTCGCGAACAGGCTGGACAGGCCGTTGGGCAGCGCCAGCACAACCAGCAGCAGGATGGCGCCCAGCGCCAGCTGCCAGTGCATCGTGTAGCCGGAGAGGATCTCCTCGAGCAGCAGCATCGCCACCGCGCCGACCACGCCGCCGAAGAAATAGCCGGCGCCGCCGAGCAGCACCATCACCATCAGCATGCCGGACTGGGTCCAGTGCACCAGGTTGGGGCTGACCAGCAGGTTCTGGTTGGCGATCATCGCGCCGGCGAGTCCGGCGATCGCGCCGCCGATCACGAAGCAGGCCAGCTTGTAGCGGAACACCGGGTAACCGATCGCCTCCATGCGGGTCTCGTTCTCGCGGATCGCCTGCACCACGCGGCCGAAGCGCGAATTGATGAGCCGGTGCATCAGGTACAGCGTCGCCGCGCAGGCGGCCAGCACCGCGTAATAGAAGGCCGTATCGGTCGCGATGTCGATGCCGAAGGACGAGCGCGCCGGCAGGTTCAGGCCGTCCTCGCCGCCGTAGGCCTTCAGCGAGATGAACAGGTAGTAGATCATCTGCGCGAACGCCAGCGTGATCATGATGAAGTAGACGCCGCGCGTGCGCAGCGAGATCGCGCCGATCGCCAGCGCCGCCAGCGCCGCTACCGCCATCGCCGCCGGCCAGGCGACCCAGCCGGAGGTGACGCCGTACTGCATCAGGATGCCGACGGTGTAGGCGCCGGCGCCGAAGAAGGCCGCGTGGCCGAGGCTGACCATGCCGCCGAAGCCGAGCACCAGGTTCAGGCTGGAGGCGGCCAGGGCGAAGATCATCAGGCGGCTGGCCACGCCGATGTAGAACTCCTGCTCCATGCGTCCGGCGGCGAGCGGAAAGACCAGCAGCAGGATGGCCAGCGCGATCACGGCCGGCAGGTTGAGCGGATGGTGCAGCGTGCTGCGCATGGCGGACCTCAACCGCGCGCAGGGAACAGTCCCTGCGGCTTGAAGAACAGGATGGCGGCCATCAGCATGTAGATCAGCATCGAGGCCAGGGCCGGGCCGACGTTGGCGGCGATGTCGATCGGCATGACGGCGCGCAGCAGCAGCGGCAAGAGCGTGCGCGACAGCGTGTCGACGATGCCGACCAGCAGGGCGCCGACCAGCGCCCCGCGGATCGAGCCGATGCCGCCGATGACGATCACCACGAAGGCGAGGATCAGGATGCTCTCGCCCATGCCGACCTGCACCGCCAGGATGGGGCCGAGCATCGCGCCGGCCACCGCGCACAGGGCGGCGCCGAAGGCGAACAGCAGCGTGAAGACGAAACGGATGTCGACGCCCATGGCGATCGCCATCTCGCGGTTGGAGGCGCCGGCCCGCACCAGCATGCCAAGCCGGGTCCTGACCACGATGACGTAGAGCAGGGCGGCCACCGCGATGCCGGTGCCGATGATGAACAGGCGGAAGGAGGAATAGAAGAAACCCGGCAGCAGCTCGACCGGCTGCGACAATTGCGGCGGCGTGTTGAGCATGACCGGCTGCGAGCCCCAGATCATGCGCGCGCCCTCGTTGAAGATCAGGATCAGCGCGAAGGTCGCCAGCACGTGCGACATGTGGTCGCGCCGGTAGAGCCGGCGCAGCACCGCCGCTTCCAGCACCACGCCGACGATGGCCGTGGCGACGACCGCCAGCAGCAGGCCCATCCAGAACGAGCCGGTCTTCTCGGTGAACATCGCCGCGAAATACGCGCCGGTCATGTACAGCGAGCCGTGCGACAGGTTGATGAAGTCCATGATGCCGAACACCAGCGTCAGGCCGGCGGCGAGCAGGAACAGCATCAGCCCGAACTGGATGCCGTTGAGCGAGTGCTCGAGCAGCAGCGTCAAATCCATGTCCTGTCTTGTCCGTAAGGTGGCGCGCCGCGGCGGGCGCGGCAGCGGGTGGATCGGGGACTGCGCGCACCGGGCGCTGCGGGGCGGCGGCATGGTGGCCGCATCGCCGCGGCGGAAAGGAGGCGGTCCGCCGGCGGCCCGGGTATTTCAAGCGTCAAGCATCTTACCTGAGATTTGTCGTCGTGCAAGGGGACGGCGGGCGCCGGAAGCAGGACCGGCGGTATCGGTCAAATGCGCTGCAGGAATCGCTTGAAACCGCAATAATTTAGGATTAAAGTACTTTCCGCTCCTGCCGGCCGCGGCGATCCCGGACGGCCGGCGGGAAGGCGCGCAGCATGGCCTTCCGGCCGCCGCCGCGCGGCAATGCAACAATGCACCGCAGCATCGCGCCGGCCCGCCGCCGACACGGCGGCCGCCGGATCCCGACCCCGACACCCGACCGACCGGAGCGGACATGACAGCAAGTGCGCATGTGGACACTTTCGCGAAAGACAACCTGCCACCGCGTGAGCAATGGCCGGAATTCCGCTTCGATCTTCCCGAGCTGCAATATCCCGAACGCCTGAACTGCGCCGTCGAACTGCTGGACCGCATGGTGGCGCAGGGCTGCGCCGACCGCGTTGCGCTGCGCAATGCCACGGCGAGCTGGACCTATGCCCACCTGCTGGACCAGGTCAACCGCATCGCCGCCGTGCTGCGCGAGGACATGGGGCTGGTGCCCGGCAACCGCGTGCTGCTGCGCGGCGCCAACCATCCGATGCTGGCCGCCTGCGTGCTGGCGGTGTGGAAGGCCGGCCTGGTCGCGGTGCCGACCATGCCGCTGCTGCGCGCGAAGGAATTGTCGGTGATCATCGACAAGGCGCAGGTCGCTGCCGCCCTGTGCGCCGGCAGCCTGTGCGACGAACTGGTGGCGGCCCAGGCGCAGTCGCCGGTGCTGAAACAGGTGGTGCATTACAACAGCGACGGCGATGCCTCGCTGGAACGCATGATGGCCGCCAAGTCCGGACGCTTTGACGCCGTCGACACCGCCGCCGACGATGTCTGCCTGATCGGATTCACCTCCGGTACCACCGGCAAGCCCAAGGGCACGATGCATTTCCACCGCGACGTGCTGGCGATCTGCGATTGCTTCCCGCGCTCCACGCTGCGCTCGTCGGCCGACGACGTCTTCATCGGCACGCCGCCGCTGGCGTTCACCTTCGGCCTGGGCGGGCTGCTGCTGTTCCCGCTGCGCGTCGGCGCCGCGGCGGTGCTGCTCGAGAAACTGACCCCCGACCTGCTGCTGCAGGCGATCCAGGAATACCGCGCGACGATCTGCTTCACGGCGCCGACCTTCTACCGGCAGATGGTGCCGCTTGCCGAGAAGTACGACATCTCCAGTCTGCAGAAGACGGTGTCCGCCGGCGAGGCGCTGCCGACCGCGACGCGCGAGGCCTGGAAGAAGGCGACCGGCATCGACATGATCGACGGCATCGGCGCCACCGAGATGCTGCACATCTTCATCTCCGCCGCCGGCGAGGACATCCGCCCCGGCGCCACCGGCAAGCCGATCCCCGGCTACCAGGCCTGCATCCTCGGCCCCGACAACCGGCCGGTGGGGCCGGGCGTGGTCGGCCGCCTGGCGGTCAAGGGGCCGACCGGCTGCCGCTACCTCGACGATCCGCGCCAGGCCAATTACGTGGTCGACGGCTGGAACGTCACCGGCGACGCCTACGAGACCGATGCCGACGGCTATTTCCATTACCGCGCCCGCACCGACGACATGATCATCTCGGCCGGCTACAACATCGCCGGGCCGGAAGTGGAGGACGTGCTGCTCAAGCACCCGGCCGTGGCCGAGTGCGCCGTCATCGGCGTGCCCGACGAGGAGCGCGGCCAGATCGTCAAGGCCTGCGTCGTATTGCGCGCGGGCCAGGAAGCCGGCCCGGCGCTGACCAAGGAATTGCAGGAATTCGTGAAGCAGACCATCGCCCCCTACAAATATCCGCGTGCAATCGAGTATCGTAGTGCCTTGCCGCGGACCGAGACCGGGAAGCTGCAGCGTTTCAAGTTAAGGGAAGGCCAGTAGGATGGATGCCGCGGCGACGGGCATCCGCCCGCCGGCCGCATCGTCCAGACGCCTCATCCGACGCACCAGCCACGTCCACAAGGAGACCACCGTGAAACTGTTCCGCACATCCGCCATGCTGCTGTCCATCCTGTCCGCTTGCGGCGCGCTTGCCGCGCAGTCGGCCCATGCCGCCGACCGCGTCAAGGTCGGCATGGTCACCACCCTGTCGGGGGCCGGCGCCGGCCTGGGCGTCGACATCCGCGACGGTTTCAATCTCGGCCTCAAGCATCTGGACAACAAGTTCGGCAACCTGCCGGTGGAAGTCATCTCCGGCGACGACCAGCAGAACCCCGACGCGGCCAAGCAGCTGGTCGACAAGATGCTCAAGCGGGACAAGGTCGACATGATGACCGGCATCGTGTTCTCCAACGTCATGCTGGCGGTCGGCCCGGCCATCTTCGCCAACAAGACCTACTACATCAGCGCCAACGCCGGCCCGTCGCAGTACGCCGGCGAGCAATGCAACCCGTATTTCTTCAACGTCGCCTGGCAGAACGACAACCTGCACGAGGCGGTCGGCCAGCAGGTGCAGGAAAAGGGCTTCAAGAACGTTGCCCTGGTGGCGCCCAACTATCCGGCCGGCAAGGATGCGCTGAACGGCTTCAAGCGCTACTACAAGGGCAAGGTCGCCGACGAGATCTACACCAAGCTGGGACAGCTCGACTACGGCGCCGAACTGGCGCAGCTGCGCGCCTCCAAGGCCGACGCGGTCTACATCTTCCTGCCGGGCGGCATGGGCATCAACTTCATCAAGCAGTTCGTCGACGGCGGCCTGTCGAAGTCGATGCAGCTGTTCGGCCCGGGCTTCTCGGCCGACGAAGACATCATCAAGGCGGTCGGCGCGCCGATGCTGGGCATGTTCAACTCGTCGCAGTGGGGCCACGACATGGACAACCCGCAGAACAGGAAATTCGTCGCCGACTTCGTCAAGGAGTACGGCCGCCTGCCGTCGCTGTACGCCTCGCAGGGCTACGACGCGGCGATGCTGATGGATTCGGCGGTGCGCGGCGTGAAGGGCAAGATCGAGGACAAGGAAGCGCTCGGCCGTGCGATCAAGGCGGCCAACTTCAAGTCCGTGCGCGGCGCCTTCAGGTTCAACAAGAACAACTATCCGATCCAGGATTACTACGTCCGCGTGATCGGCAAGGACGGCCAGGGCCGCATCACCAACAAGACGCTCGGCGTGGTGTTCAAGAACCATGGCGACGCCTATGCCGCCGCCTGCAAGATGCAGTAAGCCAGGGCGACGCTGAAGCGGCGCCGGCCGTACCGACGGGCGACGGCCGGCGCCAACGCAAGGAAGACACATGAAGATCGTTTGCATCGGCGGCGGGCCGGCGGGGCTGTACTTCGGCCTCCTGATGAAGAAGCTGGACCCCGCGCACGAGATCGTCGTCATCGAACGCAACCGTCCCTACGACACCTTCGGCTGGGGCGTGGTGTTCTCGGACCAGACGCTCGGCAACCTCGTCAATGCCGACGAGGAGACCGCCCGTACCATCCTGCAGGCGTTCAACCACTGGGACGACATCGACGTCCATTTCAAGGGCACGACGGTCACCTCCGGCGGCCACGGTTTCTGCGGCATCGGCAGGAAGCGCCTGCTCAACATCCTGCAGGAACGCTGCGAGTCCCTCGGCGTGCAGCTGGTGTTCGAGACCGAGGTGGCCGACGACCAGGCGATCGCCGCGCAATACGGCGCCGACATCGTGATCGCCAGCGACGGCCTCAACAGCCGCATCCGCCAGCGCTACGAGGACACCTTCCAGCCCGACATCGACACCCGCAAGTGCCGCTTCGTGTGGCTCGGCACGAAGAAGATGTTCGATGCCTTCACCTTCGCCTTCGAACAGACCGAGCACGGCTGGTTCCAGGCCCATATCTACCAGTTCGACGGCGACACCTCGACCTTCATCGTCGAGACGCCCGAGGACACCTGGCGCAAGGCCGGCCTGGACAACATGAGCCAGGAAGAGGGCATCGCCTTCTGCGAGAAGCTGTTCGCGAAGCACCTGGACGGCCACTCCCTGCTGTCGAACGCCAAGCACCTGCGCGGCTCGGCGATCTGGATCCGCTTCCCGCGCGTGATCTGCCGCACCTGGGTCAGGTGGAATGACATCGGCGGCAGGCGCGTGCCGGTGGTGCTGATGGGCGACGCCGCCCACACCGCGCATTTCTCGATCGGTTCCGGCACCAAGCTGGCGCTGGAGGATGCGATCGAGCTGGCGCGCTGCTTCCGCGAACAGGGCGGAGCGGGCCTGGAAGCGGTGCTCGGCGCCTACCAGGAGCGCCGCTCCGTCGAGGTGCTGAAGATCCAGAGCGCCGCCCGCAACTCCATGGAATGGTTCGAGAACGTCGACCGCTACACCGCGATGGAGGCGCAGCAGTTCGCCTATTCGATGCTCACGCGCAGCCAGCGCATCTCACACGAGAACCTGCGCCTGCGCGACGCCGGCTACGTGGAGCGTTTCGAACACTGGTTCGCCGAACGCGCGTTCACGGAGGCCGGCCTGCCGATGCCACGCCTGAAACCGGGGCGCAGCATCCCGCCGATGTTCACGCCTTACCGCCTGCGCGGCACCCTGTTAAAGAACCGCATCGTCGTCTCGCCGATGGCACAGTATTCGGCGCACGACGGCACGCCGGGCGACTACCACCTGGTGCATCTCGGCGCGCGCGCCATGGGCGGCGCCGGACTGGTGTTCGCCGAGATGACCTGCGTGTCGGCCGACGCCCGCATCACGCCGGGCTGCCCCGGCCTGTACGCGCCCGGCCACACCGCCGCGTGGAAGCGCATCGTCGATTTCGTCCACGAGAACACCACGGCGAAGATCGGCATCCAGCTCGGCCACGCCGGCCCGAAGGGATCGACCCGGCGCGGCTGGGAAGGCGCCGACCTGCCGCTGCCCGCGGGCAACTGGCCGCTGGTGGCCGCATCGGAACAGCAATACCTCGAGGGCATCTCGCAGGTGGCGCGCGCCGCCACCGCCGACGACATGGACCGCATCGAGGCGGACTTCCGCCGCGCCACGCGCATGGCGGCCGAGGCCGGGTTCGACTGGCTGGAACTGCATTGCGCGCACGGCTACCTGCTGTCGTCCTTCATCTCGCCGCTGACCAACCGCCGCACCGACGAGTACGGCGGCTCGCTGGTCAACCGCTGCCGCTATCCGCTGCGCATCTTCAAGGCGATCCGCGCGGTGTGGCCGGACGACAAGCCGATCAGCGTGCGCATCTCGGCGCACGACTGGGTCGAGGGCGGCATCACGCCGGACGACGCGGTGGAGATCGCCAAGCTGTTCCGCGCCGCCGGCGCCGACATGATCGACTGTTCCTCCGGCCAGGTCAGCCCGAAGCAGAAGCCGGTCTACGGCCGGATGTACCAGACGCCATTCGCCGACCGCATCCGCAACGAGGCCCATGTGCCGACCATCGCCGTCGGCGCCATCTACGAGGCCGACCATGCCAACGGCATCATCGCCTCCGGTCGCGCCGACCTGTGCGCGGTGGCGCGCCCGCACCTGGCCAATCCGGCATGGACCCTGACCGAGGCGGCGAAGATCGGCTTCACCGACATCGACTGGCCGCAGCAGTACGCGTCCGGCAAGCAGCAGCTCGAACGCAACCTCGAGCGCGAACGCCAGATGGCGGCGGCCGCCGGCATGTCGCCGCAGCAGATCGCGGCCCGCCTGCTGGAGGGCGCATGAGCCGTCCGCTGGCCGGCAGGCATGCGCTGGTGACCGGCGGCGGCCGCGGCATCGGCGCGGCCGTGGTGCGCGCGCTGCTGGAGCAGGGCGCCTGCGTCACCATGCTCGGCCGCAGCGAGGCGACGCTGGCCGATGCCGCGCGCGAGCTGGATGGCCTCGGCGAGCTGCGCCGCGTGACCGCCGACGTGGCCGACCGCGACGCGCTGGCCCGGGCCTTCGCGCGCGCGGCATCGGAGCTCGGCCGCATCGACATCCTCGTCAACAATGCCGGCCAGGCCTCGTCGGCGCCGTTCGTGAAGACCGGCGAGCAGCTGTGGGACCAGATGATCGCGGTCAACCTGACCGGCACCTTCCACTGCACGCAGCTGGCGCTGCCCGGCATGCTGCAGGCCGGCTGGGGCCGCGTCATCAATGTCGCCAGCACCGCCGGCCTGACCGGCTATGCCTACGTGTCGGCCTATTGCGCCGCCAAGCACGGCGTCATCGGCTTGACGCGCGCGCTGGCGCTGGAAGTGGCGACCAAGGGCGTGACCGTCAACGCGGTCTGCCCCGGCTACACCGAGACCGATATCGTGCGCGAGGCGGTGGCCAACATCGTGGCCAAGACCGGCCGCAGCGAAGAGGAAGCGCGCGCCGGACTGGCCGCGCAGAATCCGCAGAAGCGGCTGGTGCAGCCCGAGGAAGTCGCCAGCGCGGTGGCCTGGCTGTGCCTGCCGTCCGCCGCGGCGATGAACGGCCAGGCGATCGCGGTTGCCGGCGGTGAAGTGATGTGAGGCGGCGATGGCGCGCAAGGCTCAGGCAGGCATCGACCAGAAGGACGCGGAGGCACCGGCGGTGCTCGACCTCGAGACGCGTCTGACCGACGACGACCACCAGTCGCTCAAGCTGTGGCTGCGCATGCTGTCGTGCACCGTGAAGATCGAGAGCGAGATCCGCACGCGCCTGCGCAACGAGTTCGGCATCACGCTGCCGCGCTTCGACCTGATGGCCCAGCTGGAACGCCATCCGGAAGGCCTGCGCATGGGCGAATTGTCGCGCCGCATGATGGTCACCGGCGGCAACGTCACCGGCATCACCGACCAGCTCGAACAGGAGAAGCTGGTGGTGCGCGTCGCCGACCCGAATGATCGCCGCGCGTTTTCCGTCAAGCTGACGCCGGCGGGCCGCCGCGCCTTCGCGAAGATGGCGGCGGTGCACGAAGGCTGGGTGGCCGAACTGCTCGGCGGCGTGACGCCGGCGGAGAAGGGCAGGCTGATCGAGCTGCTGTCGAAGATGAAGCATCACCTGAACGCACCCGGCGAGGACGAGTGAGGCCGGCTGCCTGCAGCCAATCCGCCGGCGCCGAGACGCGCCGCCAGAACACGCGAACAGAACACGACACAAAGGACACACCATGCGCTATCTCCCCGGCACGCCGCACGACCTGCCCGGCAACCGCACATCGATGGCCGGCTACCAGGCACGCCATTTCCGCTACGAGGCGGCCGACGGCGTCGCCATCGTCACGCTCGACCGGCCCGAACGCAAGAACCCGCTGACCTTCGATTCCTACGCCGAGCTGCGCGACCTGTTCCGCGCGCTGGCCTACGCCGACGACATCCACGCGGTGGTCGTCACCGGGTCCGGCGGCAATTTCTGCTCCGGCGGCGACGTGCACGAGATCATCGGGCCGCTGACGAAGCTCGACATGCCGGGCCTGTTGGCCTTCACGCGCATGACCGGCGACGCGGTCAAGGCGATGCGCGCCTGCCCGCAGCCGATCGTGGCGGCGATCGACGGCGTCTGCGCCGGCGCCGGCGCGATCCTCGCAATGGCATCCGACCTGCGTCTCGGTACCGCTCGCAGCAAGACCGCCTTCCTGTTCAACCGCGTCGGCCTGGCCGGCTGCGACATGGGCGCCTGCGCCATCCTGCCGCGCATCATCGGCCAGGGACGCGCCTCCGAGCTGCTCTACACCGGCCGCAGCATGAGCGGCGAGGAAGGCGAGCGCTGGGGCTTCTTCAACCGCCTGGTCGAGCCGGACGAGCTGCTGGCGCAGGCGCGTGCGCTGGCGGCCGACATCGCCGCCGGCCCGACCTTCGCCAACGGCATGACCAAGAAGATGCTGCAGCAGGAATGGAACATGGGCGTGGACGAGGCGATCGAAGCCGAGGCCCAGGCCCAGGCGATCTGCATGATGACCAACGATTTCCACCGCGCCTACCATGCCTTCGTGGCGCGCCAGCGGCCGTCCTTCGAGGGCGACTGAACCGACCACGGGATACGACATGCCTGACAAGAGCTACCTGCGCTGGCCATTCTTCGAGCAGCGCCACTGCGACCTGGAGGCGGCGCTGGACGCCTGGGCCGGCCAGCACATCCATGACGAACACGGCCGCGATGTGGACGATGCCTGCCGCGCGCTGGTGCGCGATCTCGGCGCCGCCGGCTGGCTGCGCCACGCGGTCGGCGGCACCGCCTGGGGCGGCGCCGGCGACGCCATCGACACGCGTGCCATCTGCCTGATCCGCGAGACGCTGGGACGGCATGCCGGTCTCGCCGACTTCGCTTTCGCGATGCAGGGCCTCGGCTCGGGCGCGATCTCGCTCTTCGGCACGGCGGCGCAGCAGGAGCGCTACCTGCCGCGCGTGGCGCGCGGCGAGGCGATCGCGGCCTTCGCGCTGTCCGAGCCGATGGCCGGCTCCGACGTGGCGGCGATGCAGTGCGCGGCGCGCGTCGACGGTGACCATTACGTGCTCGACGGCGAGAAAACCTGGATCTCCAACGGCGGCATCGCCGATTTCTACGTGGTGTTCGCCCGCACCGGCGAGGCGCCCGGCGCGCGCGGCATCTCGGCCTTCATCGTCGATGCCGGCACGCCCGGTTTCTCGATCGCCGAACGCATCGACGTGATCGCGCCGCATCCGCTGGCGCGGCTGGCGTTCCGCGACTGCCGCATCCCGGCAGCGCAGCGCATCGGCGCGGCGGGGCAGGGATTCAAGGTGGCGATGGCCACGCTGGACGTGTTCCGCACGTCGGTTGCCGCCGCCGCGCTCGGTTTCGCCCGCCGCGCGCTCGACGAGGCGCTGGCGCGCGCCACCGCGCGGCCGATGTTCGGCCAGGTGCTGGCGGACTTCCAGCTCACGCAGGCGAAACTGGCGCAGATGGCCACCGGCATCGATGCCGCCGCGCTGCTGACCTACCGCGCCGCCTGGCAGCGCGACCAGGGCGAGCGCGTCACGAAGGAAGCGGCGATGGCCAAGATGACCGCCACCGAGACGGCGCAGCAGGTGATCGATGCGGCGCTGCAGCTGTTCGGCGGCCTCGGCGTGGTCAGCGGCCAGCCGGTCGAGAAGCTCTACCGCGAGATCCGCGCGCTGCGCATCTACGAAGGCGCCACCGAGGTGCAGCAGCTGATCATCGCGCGCGAACTGCTGCGTGGCATGGAAGCGCAGGGCTGAGCCGATGGCGGCGCCGTTCTCCGTATCGATCCCGGTCCGCTTCGCCGACTGCGACCCGGCCGGCATCGTGTTCTATCCGCGCTATTTCGAGATGTTCAATGCGCTGGTGGAGGACTGGTGCGCGCAGGGGCTCGGGATGCCCTTCCGCGAGATGCATGTGACGCAACGGATCGGCCTGCCGACGGTGCGGCTGGAAACGGATTTCGTCGCGCCGAGCGAACTCGGCGAGACGCTGCGTGCCGAACTGGCGGTGCGCAGGATCGGCGGCGCCTCGCTGCAGGTGGCGCTTCGCCTGCTGGGCGCCGACGGCGGCGAGCGGGTCAGGGCGAAGGTGGTGCTGGTGGCGATGGATCTCGATGCCCGCTGCGCCGTGCCGCTGCCCCGGGCGCTGCGGGAACGCGCGGCCGCCTATGTGGTCGATGATGCGGCCGATGCCGCCGATGCGGCAGGCGACGCTGCCAGGACGGATTGAACGGACAAGGAAGAGAGGAACCCGATGCAGATTCTGCAACCCCCCGGCTGGGCCCGCCCGCGCGGCTATTCGAACGGCATCGCCGCCGCCGGGCGCATGGTGTTCGTCAGCGGCATGGTCGGCTGGGACGCCGAGTGCCGCTTCCGCACCATGGATTTCGCCGGCCAGGTGCGCCAGGCGCTGGAGAACATCGTCGCGGTGCTGAAGGAGGCCGGCGCGAAGCCGGAGCACATCGTGCGCATGACCTGGTACGTGGTCGACAAGCAGGAGTACATGGGCGCGTACAAGGAGATCGGCGAGGCCTACCGCGACCTGATCGGCCGCCACTATCCGGCCATGACCGCGGTCGAGGTGGCCGCGCTGATCGAGGACCAGGCGCGCGTCGAGATCGAGGTGACCGCGGTGGTCCCGGAATGAGGCCGGCATGAGCAGCGCGGCCAGCCAGGTCCTGCCGGTGCGCACCGTCGGCATCGTCGGCGCCGGCGCCATGGGGCGCGGCATCGCCCAGGTGGCGGCGCAGGCCGGCGCCACGGTGCTGCTGTACGACGTGCAGGAGGCCGCCGCCGGCGCCGCGCGCGAGGCCGTCATCGGCCAGCTGGCGAAACTGCGCGACAAGGGACGCCTGACCGGGCAGATGTTCGACGCTGCCGCCGCCCGCCTGCAGCCGGTTACGGCGCTGGAGGCGATGACCGGCTGCGACCTGGTGATCGAGGCGATCGTCGAACGGCTCGATGCCAAGCGCGACCTGTTCCGCCGGCTCGAGGCGATCGTCGCGCCGGACTGCATCCTGGCCACCAATACGTCGTCGCTGTCGGTCACCGCGATCGCCGCCGCCACCGCGCGGCCCGAGCGCGTGGCCGGCTTCCATTTCTTCAACCCGGTGCCGCTGATGAAGGTGGTCGAGGTGGTGGCCGGCGCGCTCACCGCCGTCAACGTCACCGCGGCGCTGGCCGCGTTCGCGCGCGCCTTCGGCCACCGGCCGGTGCTGGCCGGCGACACGCCCGGCTTCATCGTCAACCATGCCGGCCGCGGCTACGGCACGGAAGCCTTGCGCATCCTGCAGGAGCGCGTGGCCGGCGTGGCCGAGATCGACACCGTGCTGCGCGAGGCCTGCGGCTTCCGGCTCGGCCCGTTCCAGCTGCTGGACCTGACCGGGCTCGACGTGTCGCACCCGGTGATGGAGACGATCTACCGGCAGTACTACGAGGAGCCGCGCTACCGGCCGAGCGTCATCACGGCGCAGCGGCTGGAAGCCGGGCTGCTGGGGCGCAAGAGCGGACGCGGCTTCTACGACTACGGCGCGGAGCCGGCGTCCGCGCCCCCGATGCACGGGGCCGATGCCTGGAGCGGGCCGGTGTGGGTCGCGCCGGCGGGTGCCTCCGCCGCGGAAGATGGCGACGGCACGGCGGCCGTGCGCGCGCTGCTGGCGCGTTGCGACGCCGACGTCTGCGCTGGCGATGCGCCGCCCGACGGCGCGCTGTGCATCGTCGCGCCGCTCGGCGAGGACGTATCCGCGCTGGCGGCCCGCCTCGGGCTCGATCCCGCGCGCACCGTCGGCATCGACACGGTGCCGGGATGCGACCGCCACCTGACACTGATGCGCTGCCCGGCCACCGGCGACACGCTTGCGCGGCGCGCCGCCGCCCTGCTGGCGCGTTCCGGGCAGGGCGTCACGCTGATCGACGACAGCGCCGGTTTCATCGCCCAGCGCGTGCTGGCGACCATCGTCAACATCGGCTGCGACATCGTGCAGCAGGGCATCTGCACGCCGGAGGATCTCGACGCGGCCGTCGAGCTCGGGCTGGGCTATCCGCACGGGCCGCTGGCCTGGGGCGACGCGCTCGGTCCGCGCCGCGTGCTGGCCATCCTCGAGAACCTGCTGGCGACCACCGGCGACCCGCGCTACCGCCCGAGCCCGTGGCTGCGGCGGCGCGCGCAGCTCGGCCTGCCGCTGCGCCATGCGCGCGGCGCCGCCTGAACCTTTGCGAGACACCACCATGCAAGACGCCTTTCTCTACGACGGCCTGCGCACCCCCTTCGGGCGTTATGGCGGCGCATTGTCCTCCGTGCGGCCCGACGACCTCGCGGCCGGGCTCGCGCGCGCGCTGGTCGACCGTGCCGGCATCGACGGCAGCCAGATCGAGGACCTGCTGCTCGGCTGCGCCAACCAGTCCGGCGAGGATGCGCGCAATGTCGCGCGCCATGCCGTGCTGGCCGCCGGGCTGCCGGTGTCGGTGGCCGGCCAGTCGATCAACCGCCTGTGCGGCAGCGGCCTGGCCGCCGTCATCGACGCGATGCGCGCCGTGCGCACCGGCGAGGGCGGGCTGTTCCTGGCTGGCGGCGTGGAAAGCATGAGCCGCGCGCCCTTCGTGTTCGCCAAGTCGGAAGCGCCGTTCGGCCGCGAGATGAAGGTGTACGACACCACCATCGGGTCGCGCTTTCCCAACCCGGTCATCGTCAACCGCTGCGGCGACGACACCATGCCGCAGACGGCGGAGAACCTGGCGCGCGAATTCGCCATCTCGCGCGAGCGCTGCGATGCGCATGCGCTGCGCTCGCAGCAGCGCCACGCGCAGGCCGCGCAGTCGGGCTTCCTCGCCGGCGAGATCGCCCCGGTCGCCATCGCCGGCCGCAAGGGCTCGACCGTGGTGGCGGACGACGAGCATCCGCGTCCCGACACCAGCGCGGAATCGCTGGCGAAGCTGAAACCGCTGCACGAGGGCGGGGTGGTCACCGCGGGCAATGCGTCGGGCATCAACGACGGCGCCGCGATGCTGCTGGTCGGCGGCGAGGAGGCCGGACGCATCGTGCGGCGCGATCCGCTGGCGCGCCTGTGCGCCGCCGCGGTGGCGGGCGTGGAACCGGCGCGCATGGGCATCGGTCCGGCGCTGGCGATTCCGAAGGCGCTCGCGCGCGCCGGGCTGACGCTGGACGACGTCGACCTCATCGAGATCAACGAGGCGTTTTCCGCGCAGGTGCTGGCCTGCCTGCATCTGCTCGGCCTTTCGGACGACGACGCGCGCGTCAATCCGCACGGCGGCGCCATCGCCGTCGGCCATCCGCTCGGCGCTTCGGGCGCCCGGCTGGCGCTGACGGCGGCACGCGAGCTGCAGCGCCGCGGTGGCCGTTACGCAGTGGTCAGCCTGTGCATCGGCGTGGGGCAGGGGATCGCGCTCGTCATCGGGCGCGCATAGATCGGCACAGGTTACAGATCGTCACGATTGCGCGATTGGCAATCGCATTCCGGTGGATTAGGATGCGGCGGCTCCCACATCCTCGACGGTACGCCATCCCATGACCGATCCGGCCACCTTGCCGCGCAGACCGCATCCCGTTCCGATCCTGCTGACCGTCGCGCTGCATGCGGCGATCCTGTCCGCCTGGCTGGGGCTGCAGGTGCGCGATCGGGATGAAGGCGGCGCCGTCCCGCGCCTGATGGTGCGGCTGCTGGACCCGGTGGCGGCCAGGCGGCCCGAGGCGCCGCCACCAGGTGCGGCACCCCGGCGGCAGAGCGCAGATGCGACGCCGCGGCGCACGCCGGCGGCTGCCGGCTCGGCGCCGGTGCAGCCGCCTGCCGAGCCGGCGCCGGCGGCACCTGCGGCACCCGCGCATTCCGCGGCGCCCACGGACGCGGACCCTTCCGGCGCTCCCGCCTCCGACCTGCTCTCCTCCGCCCTGCGCGACATCGGGCGGATCGACCGCGACCTGCGCCGCGAACGTCCCAACCTGTCGGGCCGCGGTCCCCGTTCGAAAGAGGCCCGGCTGGGCGCGGCCATTGCCAGCGCCGGCGGGCGCGGCGGCGGCAGGTTCTCGGCGCCCAGGGTGGAAGAGATCGTCTATCCCGGGGGCACCGGCAAGCGCATCTACCGCGTCACGCGCGGCGACGGCTCGACGTACTGCGTCACGGTGGAAGGCGTGGAACGCCGCGACGGCTACGACATGGCGCGGAATTTCCATCAGCAGAAAGTCACCAACTGCCCGGAAGACGCCCAGTTCTGAGCGGGCAGCCGGCGCCGGCCGGCGGCCGCAAGATCACATCTGCCGGAACAGGTGCAGGTAGGGCCGGCTGACCTTGAGCACCTCGTCGCGCTCGCGCAGGTGGATGTCGGCGGTCTCGTTCGGGCCGCGCCGTACGTGGCTGACCGCGTGCAGGTTGACCACCACCGAGCGGTGCACCTGCACGAACTGGTCGGGATCCAGCTGGTCGAGCAGCTCCCGCAGCGCCGTGCGCACCAGCGCTTCCGCCGGACGTCCCTTGTCGTCGCGCCACGCCACCATGGTGTACTTGTCCTCGGAGCGCAGGAAGGCGATGTCCTCGACCGGGATCAGGTGCACCGCCTGGCCGATGTTGGCGCGCAGCCAGCGCAGCCGCCCGGCCGCCGGCGCCGGCTGCTGCAGGCGTTCCGCCAGCTGGCGCAGCAGGTCCTCGGTGTTGAGCGCAGGCGCGGCCAGCCGCAGGCGTTCCTTCAGGCGGCCGACGGTGTCGGCCAGCCGCAGCGGATCGACCGGCTTGACCAGGTAGTCGAGCGCACCTTCGGCAAAGGCCTGCACCGCGTACTGGTCGTAGGCGGTGACGAACACCAGGTGCGCGGCGCGGCCGATCTGGTGCGCCGCGTCGACGCCGGACAGGCCCGGCATGTGCACGTCGAGGAAACAGATGTCCGGGCGGTGCTGTTCGAACAGCCGCACCGCCTCGCGGCCGTTGGGCGCGTAGGCCACCACGTCGAGTTCCGGCCAGGCATCGGCCAGCTGGCGCGCGAGGGTCTCGCGCAGCAGCGGCTCGTCGTCGGCGATGAGTGCGGTCGGCGTGCGGGTCACGGTGTGCTCCTTTGGGCGGGGAAGTCGAGTTCGACGGAAACGCCATGCGGCTCGACGGACGTCAGCACCAGGCTGGCATCGCCGTCGAAGGTCATCTGCAGCCGTTCGCGCAGCGCCACGAGGCCGGTGCCGCTGCCATGGGTGCTGTCCTGCAGGCCGACGCCGGTGTCGGACACGCGCACCCGGCAGCGTCCGTCGCCGCAGGCCACGCGGATGTCGATGCTGCCGCCTTCCTCGCTCGGATCGATGCCATGCCGCACCGCGTTCTCGACCAGGGTCAGCAGGGTCAGCGGCGGGCAGCGCAGGTCCAGCGCTTCCGGATCGACCTGCATCGACCAGCGCAGCCGGTCCGGCATGCGCAGGTGCATCAGTTCGAGGTAGGCGCGCACCAGGTCGCGCTCGCGCCGCAGCGTGGTGACCGGATCGTCGAGCCGCGGCACCGCGGCGCGCAGGTAGGCGATCAGCGCGGCCAGCACGCGCGAGGCCTGCGGCGAGCCGGTGTCGACCAGGGCCTGGACGTTGGCCAGCGTGTTGAACAGGAAATGCGGCTGGATCTGCGCCTGCAGCAGGTGCATGCGCGCATCCTGGGCGCGCCGTTCGAGCGAGGCGCGCTCCACCTCGAAGGCCAGCTTCTGCAGCCGCAGGTGGGCTTCGCGCTGGCGCACCATGGTTCCCAGCGCGATCCAGGGGGCGAAGAAGATGCCGGCGAACACCAGCAGGCGATAGCCGTTGGCCAGCTTCTGGTCGGTCCAGAACGGCGTCGGGCCCGAAGTGGTGAACCAGTACAGGGCAAGCGCGGTGATCGGCACCACCACCACGATGCCGACCAGCTGCAGCACCCAGCGGCCGGCCCAGCCTGGCAGGCGTTGCGGCCAGCGCTCGAGCAGGGTGAAGGCCGCCAGCGCGGCCAGGCCCACGCACCAGGTGCGCAGCACCACCAGCCACACCGGCGAGTAGTAGGGCATGCTGACCAGCAGGCCGATGCCGGTCGACCACAGCAACGTGTAGAACACGCGGCGCAAGACGAGCCGGGAGAACGGCATGGCGGCGGGATCGTTCGGCGGTGTGGCGGTCTGGTTCATGGCGTCTGCAGGGTGTGCCGGGCACGGTGCCGGCATGGAGTGCACTGTACCGTTCCGGTTGCGGCTGCCGCAAGGCGGATGCGACGAATCACGGTCGGCAGGGCGCGACTTGAGGAAACGGCGGCCCGGCGCAAGCCCGGGCGCCGCGCCGGCGGCGGCGTGGACCGCCATCCGTCCCCCGCATGCCGCGATTCGTCGCAGTCCGCCTTGCGGGCGGAGGATGGCGTTGCTACGTTGAAGTCCGCCGGCGGACCGGTGCCGGCACCGTTTCATGGAGGATTCCGACCATGTCCCTGCTCATCGTTCATCTGGCCGGCGGCGCCGCCGGCATCGTGACCGGCGCGGTCGCGCTGTTCTCCGGCAAGGGAGGGCCGACGCATCGCCGGTGGGGAACGGCCTTCGCCTGGTCCATGACGGCGATGACGGTCAGCGCCTTCCTTCTCGGGCTGGCGAAGGGGCAGTACTTCAATGCGTCGCAGGCGGCGCTGACCTGCTACCTGGTGGTCACCGCGTTGCATGCGGCGCGCGCCGCCGATGGCGGCAGGCCGCGCGCCATGTGGCTGGCCGCGGCGGTCGCGCTGGCGATCGCCGCCTGGGACCTCCTGCTCGGGCTGCAGGCGCGGGCACGGCCCTCGGGAATGCTCGACGGCATGCCGGCCGGCCTCATGTTCGTGTTTGCCGGCGTGACGCTGCTGGCAGCCGCCGGCGATCTGCGCTGGGCACTGGCGGGCGGCGCGCGCGGCAGGCAGCGCATCGCTCGCCACCTGTGGCGCATGTGCCTTGCGCTGTGGATCGCGTGCGGCTCGTTCTTCCTCGGGCAGGCCAAGGTCATCCCCGAGCCGCTGCGCATCATGCCGCTGCTGGCGCTGCCGGTCGTGGTGATCCTGCTGGCGATGCTGTACTGGATGGTTCGCACCTTGCGCGGACGTACCGGCACGGCGCGCTGAGCGTCCCGCCGACGCCAGGAAGGACGCATTGCATGCGGGAACGCCGTTGACACCCCGCAAATGCCGCCGCGAATCGCGTTGACCGTTTGTCAACGTCTTCTTACTCTCGCTTGGCCGCCTTCCATGGCGGCACCGCATCGCCGGCCATCCGCAGGCGAACGACATCACCACTTCACGAGAGGAGCGAGACATGGCGGTATTCCGAATCAGAACGACGACGCTGGCCCTGGCGCTGGGCGCATGCTTTGCCACCGGACTGGCGGCGCTTCCCGGCACGGCCCTGGCCGAGGGAAGCAAGCGCGTCATCGTCACCTACAAGCCTGGCGCCGAGGCGCAGGCGAAGAGTGCGGTATCCCGCGCGAAGGGCCAGATCAAGCGCGACCTGAAGGCCATCGGCGCGGTCGCCGCCGAGGTGCCCGAGGACAGTCTCGCTTCCCTGGCCGCCGATCCGGACATCGCCACCGTGCACGAGGATGCGAAGCGCTTCATCCCCGAGATGGAGATGCCCGAAGACCTCGAGGTGCCGCGCGACTTCAAGGCCGCCGTGCAGGGCAAGTCCGGCAAGAGCTTCTTCTCAGGCCAGCGCATCCCCTACGGCATCGGCCTGGTGCAGGCCGACCAGCTGCTGCACGCCGGTTCCAAGAACGGCAAGAAGAAGATCTGCATCATCGATTCCGGCTATGACGGCGGCCACGAGGATCTCGACCACAGCGCCAAGGTCTCGGGCATCTACGATGCCGGCACCGGCTGGTGGAACACCGACGAGAACAGCCACGGCACCCATGTCGCCGGCACCGTCGCGGCACTGAACAATGCCGGCACCGGCGTGGTCGGCGTGATCCCGAACGACAACCTGCAGCTGCACATCGTCAAGGTGTTCGGGGCCAACGGCTGGGCCTATTCGTCCGAGCTGATCGACGCCGCCTTCCAGTGCGCCGCCGCCGGCGCCAACGTGATCAGCATGTCGCTGTCCGGCCCGGTGCCGATCGAGCCCGAGCGCGTCGGCTTCGACCTGCTGTACCAGAAGGGCATCCTGTCGGTGGCGGCCGCTTCCAACGCCGGCACTACGGCGCTGCGCTACCCGGCGGCCTACGACAGCGTGATCTCGGTCGGCGCGCTCGACCACAACAAGCAGTGGGCGCCGTTCTCCAACTTCAATGCCGCGGTGGAGCTGTCCGGTCCGGGCGTGTCGGTGCTGTCGACCATCCCGATGGGCATGGGCACGGAATCGCTGCTCAGCGTCGGCGGCGTCGACTACGTGCCGGGCACGATGACGGGTTCGCCGCGCGCCAGCGCGACCGCGCCGCTGGCCAACTTCGGCCTCGGCACCGCGGTCGATCCGGCGATGGCGGGCAAGGTCTGCCTGATCTCGCGCGGCTCCATCCCGTTCGGCGCCAAGGTCGCCAACTGCCAGGCCTCCGGCGGCGTGGCTGCGGTGGTCTACAACAACAACGGCGGCGGCAGCTTCAACGGCACGCTCGGCACCACGGTGACGACCATTCCGTCGGTGACCGCATCGTCGTCCGAGGGCGCGGCCATGCTGGCGCAGCTGGGGCAGATGGCCACCGTGACGGTGCGCGCTTCGAACTACGCCTTCTTCGACGGCACGTCGATGGCCACACCGCACGTGTCAGGTGTGGCGGCGCTGGTCTGGTCCTACTTCCCGATGTGCACCAACGTCCAGATCCGCAACACGCTGGCCAAGACGGCGCTGGATCTCGGCGACCCGGGCCGCGACGTGAAGTACGGCTACGGCCTGGTGCAGGCAAAGGCCGCCTACGACCGCATCAAGGCGCTCGGCTGCGGCAACTGAGGCTGTCGCGGCAGGACGGGAGAGGGGCGCTTCGGCGCCCTTTTTCGCTGCGCCGGCCGCAGGCCTCACGCGCACGCCGTTGACCAAAGTCATTCCGCGGCGACACTGCGCCGGTATGCTGGCGTCCTGGCATCGCGGCGGCCGGGGATGGGACGAATTGTCGTATCCTCCAGCCTGTGCCCTGTATTGCGGAGAACTGCATGAATCACCATCGCCGACTTTCCTTCCTGCGGCGCCAGGCGGCGCTGGCCGCGGCGCTCGCCGCCGCGCTGGCGCTGACCGCCTGCGGCGGGGGAGGCTCGTCGTCCGGCGGGGCGGACACCTTCACGCCGAGCGAACCGGGTGCGCCCGCGGCCACCGGCAACACCGCCACCGACGGTTTCGTCCGCTTCAATTACCGCCGCCAGCAGGCCGGCCTGCCGGCCCTGGCGCGCAACCAGATGCTCGATGCGGCCGCGCTCGGCCACTCGGAGTACCAGCGCATCAACAATGTCATCAGCCACGACCAGGTCGTTGGCCGGCCCGGCTTCACCGGCGCCACGACGGTCGACCGGTTGCGCGCGTCCGGCTATCTGGCCGGCGCATCCGCCTATGCCTTCGGCGAGGTCATCTCGAGCCGCTCCAACAACCAGGGCATCGGCGCCGCGGAAGACCTGATCGGCGCGATCTACCACCGCTTCATCATCTTCGAGCCGATGTTCCGCGATGGCGGCGCCGGCGCCGCCAGCAGCGGCGGCACGACCTATTTCACCGCCAATCTCGGCACGCTCGGCTTCGGCGGCGGCATCGCGCCCAACAGCGTGGCGACCTATCCCTTCGCCGGCCAGACGCTGGTGCCGACCGAGGTCAACAGCAACGACGAAGTGCCCGACCCGGCGCCGGACGATGTGCTGATCGGCTATCCGGTCAGCGTGCACGCCAACCTGACGCAGAAGGTGTCCGTGCGCAGCTTCACGATCCGCCCCCTGGGCGGCGCCCAGCTGCCGACGCTGCTGCTGCGGCCGGGCGATCCCAACGTGCCGCTGTCGGCGGCCGCCATCCTGCCGCGCTCGCCGCTGGCATCGGGCGCAACCTACGAAGTGCAGTTTTCCGGCACGGTCGACGGCAACCCGTTCGAGCGCGCCTGGACCTTTTCGACGCGATAAGGAGGCAGCGTGAACCAAGTGCCACCCGAGTGGGTGAAATGGATCGATGAGAACATCGCGCGCGGCGTGCCGCAGCACAGCCTGGTCGACACCATGGTGCAGCACCGCTTCGACCGCACGGTCGCGCTGCATGCGGTGCTGGCACGGACCCCCGGCGCAATGGTGCAGCGGCAGTCGCCGATCGCCGCGCTGGAAGCGATGAACGCGCGCGCGCGCGCCACCGCGGCATCCCGCGCGTCGGCCAACCCGCGCGGCGACAACAATTTCGATTACACCGGCGTCGGCATCCAGGTCGGCAACGCGGTGGAGGTCGACGGCCATGTGATGCCGGTGATGATGAAGATCGACAGGCCGCGCGTGATCATGTTCGGCAATGTGCTGACCCACGACGAATGCGACGAGCTGGTCGCGCTGTCGCGCTCGCGCCTGAAGCGCTCGACCACGGTCGACGAGATGACCGGGCAGGCAAAGCCCCACGAGGACCGCACGAGCGAAGGCACCTTCTTCCATGTGAACGAGACGCCGTTCATCGCCCGCCTCGACAAGCGCATCGCCGCGCTGATGCAGCTGCCGGTCGAGAACGGCGAGGGCATCCAGATCCTCAATTACCGCATCGGCGGCGAGTACAAGCCGCACTTCGATTATTTCGCGCCCGACCAGCCGGGCAGCGCGCCGCACCTGGCCCATGGCGGCCAGCGCATCGCCACGCTGGTGATGTATCTCAACGACGTCGAAGAGGGTGGCGAGACGATATTCCCCCACATCGACCTGAAGGTCGCGCCCGTGAAAGGCTGCGCCGTCTACTTCGCGTATGCGAACGCGGCCGGCGCGGTCGATCCGCTGAGTTACCACGGCGGTTGCCCGGTGGTGCGCGGCGAGAAATGGATCGCCACCAAGTGGATGCGCGAACGCGCCTATCGCTGACCCGCCGCGTCCGCCGGACGCCCCGGGATGCTGCCGTGCAGCAATCGATTCATGCGAAAATAGCCGGCTTCGCGCCAGCGCGGCGCGTTCTTTTTTGTCTTGATTAGGAACCTCAACATGACTTGTCGTCCCGCACTGAAGTCCGCCATGATCGCCGCTGCGATCGGTGCACAATTCCTCGTCGCCGGCATGCCTGCCGCCCATGCGCAAGCGAGCGCAGGCGCCTCTGCTTCCGCTCAGGCCGCTCCGAAGGATACGCTGCGTCCCGAAGTGAGCAAGCCGCTGATGGCAGCGCAGGAGCTGGCCCAGGCCGGCAAGAACCAGGAGGCGATGGCCAAGATCGACGAGGCCGAAGCGGTCAAGGACAAGTCGCCCTACGAGGCCTTCCTGGTCGATCGCGTGCGCGGCCCGGTGGCCTACAATTCCGGCGACGACGCCACGGCCGTGAAGTCGCTGGAAAAGGCCATGACCTTCGAGCGCGTGTCCGCCGAGGACAAGCCGCGCCTGGCCAACCTGCTGGCCAATTCCTACTTCCGCATGAAGTCGTATCCGAAGGCGATCGAGTGGGGCAACCGCTACTTCGCGGACGGCGGCAAGGACGAGATGGCGATGCGCAACCTGCTGGCGCGCTCGCATTTCCTGGTCAACGATTTCCAGAAGGCCGCCGACGAGCTCAAGAAACTGATCGCGCTCGGCGAGCAGGGCGGCAAGGTCGCGCAGGAAGACCACCTGCGCCTGATGGCCGTCACCTATCTCAAGCTCAACGACCGCGAGTCCTACGGCGCGATGCTGGAGAAGCTGGTGACGCACTATCCGAAGAAGGAATACTGGATGGACCTGCTGGCCCGCCTGTTCTCCAAGAAGACCTATTCCGACCGCCTGACGCTGGACGGCTATCGCCTCAAGCTGGCCACCGGCACGATGGAAGAGACCCATGAGTACGTCGACCTGGCCGAACTGGCGATGCGCGCCGGCTTCCCGGCCGAAGCCAAGAAGGTGCTCGATGCCGGCTTCGCCGCCGGCATGCTGGGCACCGGCTCCGGCGCCGCACAGCACAAGAAGCTGCACAACCAGGCCGCGAAGGCCGTCGCCGACGACCAGAAATCGATGGCGGCCGGCGAAGCCGATGCCATGAAGAAGAAGGAAGGCACCGCGCTGGTCAACCTCGGCTATGCCTATGTCACGGCCGGCAATCCCGACAAGGGCCTGCCGCTGGTCGAGGAAGGCCTCAAGCGCGGCGGCTTCAAGAACCCGGAAGAGGTCAAGCTGCATGCCGCGCTGGCCTATGTCCACGCCGGCAAGAAGGCAGAGGCGCTCGAGCGCCTGGCGACCGTCAAGGGTGCCGACGGCACCGGCGACCTGGCGCGCTACTGGGCCATGTACGTCAACCAGCAGAAATAATCCTGTGCATGTCGGCGCATCCGCTCGTTCCGGCGGATGCGCCCGCAATCCCGCCCTTCCGTCATCGGGAAGGCGCTCCCTCCGGAACCTTTCCCCCGACGCCGTACCGGTTTCACCAGACTCCCCCAGGGTCTGCCTGTCGCGGCCGGCGATGCCCCATTTGAGTGCGGCAATTCCGCTCGGCTGGACCGCTCGCGCATTGCCATCCCGGCAAGTTGCCGCGATGCTCGTTTGCCTATCCCGTGACACGGCGCGCAACGGCGAGCCACGCTACGTTGAGTTGCTTGCAGGAATCACTTGCTTCCGGGCGAAACCCGTGCCAAAGTGCAACAAACGGGGGGATCAGACACCTGCCGGTAGTCCCGAAGAATTGCTTGCTCTGCGGAAATACGAATACCTATAATTGCCGTTCCGCCGCTTCCTCTGGATCGCGAGGATCGTTCATGCATGCGATATTGACCATTTCCATCCCGCGTGGCGCGCCATGGCGTGCCGCGGAGGGAATTGCGCGCATGGGCATCACGCAGCGACATCTTCCAGCCCCAGCATTACCGGCACGTCTGATCGGGACCGCGCATCGCGCAGGGCCGCGCATGTGCCGCTCCGCTCGCCCGCCCGGGCAAGTTCAAGCACGCATCGACAAGAGGAATTCGTCCTGCGCCGTAGCGGCGGCGGGGCAGAGTGACCACGTCGCGGCCGGCGTCGTGCCGGCGGCAACGCGGGGCAGCATCGACCGTCCGCCTGCCCTCTCGGGCGTGGGACGGTTCGGGGGAATGGCGGCATGACAGGGTCGCCAGGTCGGAGACACATACGGGAAAGAAGAAGCACATGAAGCTTGCAAATCAGACAGTCGGAATGCGCCTCGGTATCGGCTTCGCGCTGATCCTGGTCCTGCTGGTCGCCATGGCGATCCTCGGCATCACCCGCATGGCGCAGATCCAGCAGCGGCTGGAGAACGTGGTCAATGTCAACAACATCGAGACCCGGCTGGTGATCGACATGCGCGCCGTGGTGAAGGACCGCACGGTGGCGCTGCGCAACCTGTCGCTGCTGACCGACCCGGGCGACATGGAACCCGAAGTCAACCGCATCAAGGAATACACGGCCAAGTACCTCGAGACCGAGCAGAAGATTTCCGAGATGTTCGCCAAGAGCAATCCCTCCGACGAGGCCAAGGCGATGCTGGCGACCATCAAGGAACAGAACGCGGCGGCGGGCCCGCTGATCGACAAGGCGATCGCGCTCTGGCTGGAGAACAAGCCGGAGGAAGCCACCCGCATCCTGATCAAGCAGATCCGCCCGATCCAGAAGAAATGGATGGACACGCTCGATGCGCTCGTCAACTACGAGGACGAACAGAGTGCCCTGGCCGCCGTTCTGGCGCGCGAAGCCTTCGAGGGCGCGCGCAACATGACCATCGGCCTGGGCCTGATCGCGCTGGTGCTCGGCACCGGCGCCGGCGTGATCATCACGCGCAGCATCCTCGGCCAGCTCGGCGGCGAGCCGGCCTATGCCGCCAAGATCGCCGGCGAGATCGCCGCGGGCGACCTGTCGAGCGACATCGCCACCGATTCCAGGGACGAGCACAGCCTGCTGGTCGAGATGCGCGTCATGCGCGACAGCCTGGTGAACATCGTGTCCCAGGTCCGCGCCGGCACCGACATGATCGCCACCGCGTCGTCCGAGATCGCCGCCGGCAACCTCGACCTGTCCTCGCGCACCGCGCTGCAGGCCGGCGCGCTCGAGAAGACCGCGTCGTCGATGGAAGAGCTGACCGCGACCGTCAAGCAGAACGCCGACAATGCCCGCCAGGCCAATGCGCTGGCCGTCTCGGCATCGGATGTCGCCCGCAAGGGGGGCGTCGTGGTGTCGGAAGTGGTGACCACGATGGGCTCGATCAACGAGTCGGCCAAGAAGATCGTCGACATCATTTCGGTCATCGACGGCATCGCCTTCCAGACCAACATCCTCGCGCTGAACGCCGCCGTGGAAGCGGCGCGTGCCGGCGAACAGGGACGCGGCTTCGCCGTGGTGGCGGCCGAGGTGCGCAACCTGGCGCAGCGCTCCGCCGCCGCCGCCAAGGAAATCAAGACCCTCATTTCCGACTCGGTCGAGAAGGTCGACGCCGGCGCCAAGCTGGTCGACCAGGCCGGCGCGACGATGGACGAGGTGGTGGCCAGCGTGCGCCGCGTGACCGACATCATTTCCGAGATCACCGCCGCCAGCCAGGAGCAGAGCGCCGGCATCGAGCAGGTCAACGAAGCCATCCTCGACATGGAGAGCGTGACGCAGCAGAACGCCGCCCTGGTCGAGGAAGCCGCCTCGGCCGCCCAGAGCCTGCAGACCCAGGCCGCCGAACTGGCCAACGTGGTCACGCTGTTCAAGCTGTCGGCCGAGCAGCAGCAGGCCTACGCGCGCCAGGCGATGAGCCAGGCGCAGCAGTCGCGCGCCGAGGCACGCCCGGCCCCGGCCCCTGCTCCGGCCGCCAGGCCGCTGACGTCCTCGCGCACGAAGAAGCTTGCCATGGGCAGCAGCGCCGGCAGCGCGCGCAACGACGACTGGGAAGAGTTCTGATGCATCCGTCGAACGGGATCCGACTACACACAGGAAGCAAGCCCATGAAAATGCACTCCCCTCTTTACGCCGCGTGTGCCGCCGTCGTGCTGTCGCTGTTTGCGCAGGTTGCCCACGCCCAGGCCAACGCCGTCCTCGATACCAAGGCCCCGTGCGAAAAGCCGGCCTATCCGCGTGCTTCGCTGGTCAACGAAGAGCAGGGTACAGTGACCCTGGCGTTCCTGATTTCCGTGGACGGCAGTGTCGTCGAGTCGAAGGTCGAGAAGACTAGCGGCTTCAAGAACCTCGACAAGGCAGCGCAGAAGGCCCTGTCGGGATGCAAGTTCAAGCCGCCGATGAAGGACGGCAAGCCGGTCCAGGACTGGGCCAAGCTCGACTATGTCTGGAAGCTGGAGTGACGCCGGTCGCGCGGCGGCGCGCCGCGCATGTGCAGGACAGGACGGCCGCCATCGCGCGGCCGTTTCTCATGGGGCGGCGCCGCAGGAGATGCGCACGCCGGCTCTCCGGCGGCCCCGCGACAGGCGGCCGCAATGCGGCCGCCTGTCGCGCGCGGGGGAGGCGTCCCGCGCGTTGTGCCGGGATCACGCGGGATTGCGGCACGCCATCAGCCGCAGTTCCGCGGCGAGGGCCGGCTGGGAACCGTCGAGTTCGTTCGCCATGCGGTGCATGGCGGCGGCGCCGGCGTGGCGGCGTTCGACGTCATAGCCCTGGAAGGCGGACGGGCCGGTGAGCGCGTCGATCATGCGCACCGCAAGGCGATGCAGCAGGGCGGCGATGCGTCCGGTCGCCGGATGGCGGCGGAAGGTCCGAGTGGCGACGGCCACGGTCTGCCGCAGCGGGGTGTCTTCAGCTCGTGCACGGCCGACAAAGGCCGAATAGGGGATGGACATGATGTGCTCCTGTGTACGCGTTTCTCACTTACCTACACACAAGTATAGGGAGCATCAGATATAACTCCAATTTTGAGTTTCGATATGAGGCATTCGCGCTGGGAATATGAGAGAGCCGTGAAGATTCCTGCAAATCACTGATTCGCAAGGAATATTTGCCGGAAAGCTCATTCCGGCCGATCGCACCGGTCCGCCTGAAATTTGCTCTTTCCCGCCAAACTTTTGACTCTGCGCGACGTCAAAATCGATGCCTCAACTGTACATATTTTTGTTCGTTGTACAGTTTTTCGTTCATAATCTCCAAGTGGTTGATTTCAGGAAGCTTTTTCCCCTCATGGCCGAAGCGGCAACATGGGGCTGCATCAAATTTTGTACGCAGAATTGACGCAGGTCAGTGACCGCTCTTGTAAGTCCTTGATTCTTCAGGCTGTTTTCTTTGGCATCCAACTTGCTATGAGGCTTCGACCTGGCGTCCCGGCCGGCCGGACGGGAACGACCGACTCGTCATTTTTTACAGGAGAGACAAAGTGAGCAACATCAAGTACACCGAAGATCACGAATGGCTGCGCGAGGAAGCCGACGGCACGATCACCGTGGGCGTCACCAACTATGCGCAGGAACAGCTCGGTGACCTCGTGTATATCCAGTTGCCGGAAGTCGGTCGCAGCTACGCCAAGGGCGACGAAGCCGCCGTCATCGAGTCCGTGAAGGTCGCGGGCGAGATCAAGATGCCGGCCGAAGGCGCGATCACCGAAGTCAACCAGGCGATCGCCGACGATCCCGCCCAGGTCAACGCCGACGCGGAAGGCGCAGCCTGGTTCTTCAAGTTCAAGCCCGCTTCCGCCGGCGCGACCGAAGGCCTGATGGACGCCGCCGCGTACCAGGACTTCATCGCCAACCTGCACTGATCCCGCCGCGGCGCGCGCCACGCGGCGCGCGCCGCGACAGCCGACAGCAGGACCCGCCCGCAACGCCCCCATTTCTGACGGACAGATTCTCCATGGACATCAACACCTCGCAACTGCGCCGCTCCTTCGACGACCTCGAACAGCGCAACGAATTCCACGGCCGCCACATCGGTCCCGACACCTCCGAGCAGGCACAGATGCTCAAGGTCCTCGGCTACGACTCGATCGATGCGCTGATCGACAAGCTGATCCCGGCCGGCATCCGTTCCAATGCGCCGCTGGCCGTCGGCGAGGCGCGCACCGAGGCGCAGGTGCTGGCCGACATCCGCGCGATCGCGGACAAGAACAAGGTGTTCAAGTCCTTCATCGGCATGGGTTATTACGATACCTACACGCCGACCGTCATCCTGCGCAACATCATGGAAAACCCGGCCTGGTACACCGCCTACACGCCGTACCAGCCGGAGATCTCGCAGGGGCGCCTGGAAGCGCTGCTCAATTTCCAGACCATGGTCAGCGACCTGACCGGCATGGAGATCGCCAATGCGTCGATGCTCGACGAGGCGACCTCTGCCGCCGAGGCGATGACGATGTGCTTCCGCGCCTGCAAGAACGGCGCCAAGACCTTCTTCGTGTCGAAGGACTGCCATCCGCAGACCATCGACGTGGTGCGCACGCGCGCCAGGCCGCTGGGCATCGAGGTGGTGGTCGGCGACCATCGCGTCGACGCCAACAACCTGTCCTACTTCGGCATGCTGCTGCAGTACCCGGCATCGACCGGCGAGGTGTATGACTACGCCGGCACCGTCCAGCAGGCGCACAGCGCCGGCGCGCTGGTGGTGGTCGCCGCCGACCTGCTGTCGCTGACCATGCTGGAACCGCCGGGCGAGTTCGGCGCCGACGTGGTCGTGGGCTCGGCCCAGCGCTTCGGCGTGCCGCTCGGCTACGGCGGTCCGCACGCCGCCTTCTTCGCCACCCGCGACGCCTTCAAGCGCGACATGCCGGGCCGCCTGGTCGGCGTGTCGATCGACAGCAAGGGCCAGCCGGCCTATCGCCTGGCGATGCAGACCCGCGAGCAGCACATCCGCCGCGAGAAAGCCACCTCGAACATCTGCACCGCCCAGGCGCTGCTGGCCATCATGGCCTCGATGTACGCGGTCTACCACGGCCCGCAGGGCCTGTCGCTGATCGCCGAGCGCGTGCACCGCCTGACCGCCACCCTGGCCGAAGGCCTGCGCAAGCTCGACATCGACGTGCCGACGCAAGCCTTCTTCGACACCATCACCGTCAGGACCGGCGCCCGCACCCAGGCGATCCACCAGGCTGCCCGCAGCCGCGGCATCAACCTGCGCGAGATCGACAACGAGACCGTCGGCATCTCCTTCGACGAGACCACCACCCGCGCCGACGTCGAGACGCTGTGGACCGTGTTCGCCGCCCCGGGCAAGACCGTGCCGGCCTTCGCCGCCGTCGAGCCGACCGTCGACGCGAAGATCCCGTCGGGCCTGGTGCGCACCTCGGCCTACCTCGGCCACCCGGTGTTCCAGACCCATCATTCCGAGACCGAGATGCTGCGCTACATGCGCTCGCTGGCCGACAAGGACCTGGCGCTGGACCGCGCGATGATCCCGCTGGGCTCCTGCACCATGAAGCTCAACGCCACCACCGAGATGATTCCGGTGACCTGGAAGGAATTCGGCGGCATGCATCCGTTCGTCCCGCTGGACCAGGCCGAGGGCTATGCCCAGCTGACGTCCGAACTGGAGCAGATGCTGTGCGCCGCCACCGGCTACGACGCCGTCTCGCTGCAGCCGAACGCCGGCTCGCAGGGCGAGTACGCCGGCCTGCTGGCGATCCGCGGCTACCACGAGTCGCGCGGCGAAGGCCATCGCAACATCTGCCTGATCCCGTCCTCGGCCCACGGCACCAATCCGGCCACCGCGCAGATGTGCGGCATGACCGTGGTGGTGGTGGCCTGCGACGCCAACGGCAACGTCGACATCGCCGACCTGCGCGCGAAAGCCGAGAAGCACTCGGCCAACCTCGCCGCGATCATGATCACCTATCCGTCCACGCACGGCGTGTTCGAAGAGGGCGTGACCGAGATCTGCGACATCGTCCACCAGCACGGCGGCCAGGTCTACATCGACGGCGCCAACATGAACGCGATGGTGGGCCTGTGCCAGCCGGGCAAGTTCGGCGGCGACGTCTCGCACCTGAACCTGCACAAGACCTTCTGCATCCCGCACGGCGGCGGCGGACCGGGCGTCGGCCCGATCGGCGTGCGCGCGCACCTGGCGCCGTTCATGCCGGGCCACCGCCTGCTCGGCAAGGAGACGGCCGCCGTCTCGGCCGCGCCGTGGGGCAGCGCCTCGATCCTGCCGATCTCGTGGGCCTACATCGCGATGATGGGCCGCGACGGCCTGAAGAAGGCGACCGAGAACGCGATCCTGTCGGCCAACTACATCGCCCACAAGCTGGCGCCGCATTACCCGATCCTGTACCGCGGCACCAATGGCCTGGTGGCGCACGAGTGCATCATCGACCTGCGCCCGCTCAAGGACAAGACCGGCATCACCGTCGAAGACGTGGCCAAGCGCCTGATCGACTACGGTTTCCATGCGCCGACGATGTCCTTCCCGGTGGCCGGCACGCTGATGATCGAGCCGACCGAGAGCGAGCCGAAGGTCGAACTCGACCGCTTCATCGATGCGATGATCGCCATCCGCGAGGAGATCCGCGCGGTGGAGGAGGGCCGGTTCGATGCGAAGGACAACCCGCTGAAGAACGCGCCGCACACCGCGGTCGAGATCGCCGGCGAGTGGAACCATGCCTACTCGCGCGAGCAGGCCGTGTACCCGGTGCCGTCGCTCAAGCGCACCAAGTACTGGGCCCCGGTCGGCCGCGTGGACAACGCCTACGGCGACCGCAACCTGGTGTGCGCCTGCCCGCCGATGTCGGAGTACGCCGACGACGCCGACGGCCAGGGCTGAGCACGCGGCGCGGCACGCTCGCCGCGCCATGACCGCATGCAGTGAACACGGGCCGTGCAGCGACTTGCGCGGCCCGCCGGACCGACTCGCTCCCGCCGCCGAGATGACGCGCGGCAACCCACTCAGGAGACAACGATGTTTGCCAAGGACATGACGATCAAGGGTTTCGACGACGCCCTCTGGAACGCACTGGAAGCCGAGCGCTTCCGCCAGGAAGACCACATCGAGCTGATCGCCTCCGAAAACTACGCCAGCCCGCGCGTGATGCAGGCGCAGGGCAGCGTGCTGACCAACAAGTATGCCGAAGGCTATCCGGGCAAGCGCTACTACGGCGGCTGCGAGCATGTCGACGTGGTCGAGCAGCTCGCCATCGACCGCGCGAAGCAATTGTTCGGCGCCGACTGGGCCAACGTGCAGCCGCACTCGGGTTCGCAGGCCAATGCGGCCGTGTATCTCGCGCTGCTGCAGCCCGGCGACACCATCCTCGGCATGAGCCTGGCCCATGGCGGCCACCTGACGCACGGCGCCAAGGTCAATTTCTCCGGCAAGATCTTCAACGCCGTGCAGTACGGCATCACCGACGACGGCCTGATCGACTATGACGCGCTCGAAGCGCTGGCCGTCGAGCACAAGCCGAAGATGATCGTCGCCGGCTTCTCGGCCTATTCGCGCTTCCTCGATTTCCCGCGCTTCCGCGCCATCGCCGACAAGGTCGGCGCGCTGCTGTTCGTCGACATGGCGCACGTGGCCGGCCTCGTCGCCGCCGGCGAATACCCGAACCCGGTGCCGCATGCCGACATCGTCACCACCACCACCCACAAGACCCTGCGCGGCCCGCGCGGCGGCCTGATCCTCGGCCGCGCCAACGAAGAGATCCAGAAGAAGATCAATTCGATGGTGTTCCCGGGCACCCAGGGCGGCCCGCTCGAGCATGTGATCGCCGCCAAGGCGGTGGCCTTCCAGGAAGCGCTGCAGCCGGAGTTCAAGGAGTACCAGAAGCAGGTCGTCGCCAATGCGCGCGCGATGGCGAAGGTGTTCGTCGAACGCGGCTACGACATCGTCTCCGGCGGCACCGACAACCACCTGTTCCTGGTCAGCCTGATCAGGAAGGGCCTGACCGGCAAGGCGGCCGACGCCGCGCTGGGCGCCGCCCACATCACGGTCAACAAGAACGCCGTGCCGAACGATCCGCAATCGCCGTTCGTCACCTCGGGCATCCGCATCGGCACGCCGGCCGCCACCACGCGCGGCTTCGGGGTCGCCGAAGTGACCGAGCTGGCCGGCTGGATCTGCGACATCCTCGACGACATCGAGAACCCGGCCGTCGTCGACGCGGTGCGCGAGAAGGTCGGCAAGCTGTGCGCGCGCTTCCCGGTCTATGGCAAGTAAGCTGTCACCAGGCAGCAAGCATCGGCGCATGAGCGCACGCCCGGCACGCAACCGGGCAGCATGACAAAGACAGTCGCCGGCACACGGCCCGGGAGGAGAATCCGGAGACGGACACCGGCGGCGGACCAAGGGGGAGAAACGGCGGCGCGCAACCGCACGCGGACAGAGTCCGCGCGACGGCGGCGCGATCGCCACCAGGAAGCGCAAAAGGCGGCCCGCAGAGGCGGCCGGCGTTTCCGGATGCGGCAGGCATGGCACACAGAGGCTGTCCGCGGCATCCACCACACGAGGCAACACCATGGCACTCAGCGTATTCGACTTGTTCAAGATCGGCATCGGCCCGTCGAGCTCCCACACCGTGGGACCGATGCGCGCGGCGCTGCAGTTCGTCACCGCCCTCGACGAGCAGGGCCTGCTCGGCCGCGTGACCACCGTGCGCGCCGAGCTGTACGGCTCGCTCGGCGCCACCGGCAAGGGTCACGGTTCCGACAAGGCCGTGCTGCTCGGCCTGGAGGGCGATGCGCCCGACCTGGTGCAGGTCGACAGCATCGACGAGAAACTCAAGCGCATCCGCAGCACCCACCGCATCCGCCTGCTCGGCAAGCATGAAATTGCCTTCGTCGAGCGCGAGCACCTGCTGATGTATCGCCGCGAATCGCTGCCTTTCCATCCGAACGGCATGCGCTTCATCGCCTTCGACGCCGATGGCGCCGAGCTGCGCAACGCGGTGTTCTACTCGGTCGGCGGCGGTTTCGTGGTCGACGAGAGCGCGGCCGGCACCGACCGCATCGTCGAGGACAGCACGAAGCTCGCCTATCCGTTCACCACGGCCGAGCAACTGCTGGCCCACTGCAAGGCCCACGGCCTGTCGATCAGCCAGGTGATGCTCGAGAACGAGAAGGCCTGGCGCAGCGAGGCCGAAGTGCGCGCCGGCCTGCTCAACATCTGGAACGTCATGCAGCAATGCGTCAAGCGCGGCTGCGAGACCGAGGGCATCATGCCCGGCGGCCTGCAGGTGCGCCGCCGCGCGGCCGAGATGTTCCGCAAGCTGTCGTCGACGCCGGAAGCCAGCCTGCGCGACCCGCTGACGACGATGGACTGGGTCAACCTGTATGCGCTGGCCGTCAACGAGGAGAATGCCTCGGGCGGCCGCGTGGTGACCGCGCCGACCAACGGCGCCGCCGGCATCATCCCGGCCGTGCTGCATTACTACGCGCGCTTCATCCCGGGCGCCAACGACGACGGCATCGTGCGCTTCCTGCTGACCGCCGGCGCGATCGCGATCCTGTACAAGGAGAACGCCTCGATCTCCGGCGCCGAGGTCGGCTGCCAGGGCGAGGTCGGCGTGGCCTGCTCGATGGCGGCCGGCGCGCTGGCCGAGGTGACGGGCGGCACGGTGGAGCAGGTCGAGAACGCCGCCGAGATCGGCATGGAACACAACCTCGGCCTGACCTGCGACCCGGTCGGCGGCCTGGTGCAGGTGCCCTGCATCGAGCGCAACGCGATGGGTTCGATCAAGGCCATCAATGCCGCGCGCATGGCGCTGCGCGGCGACGGCAAGCATTTCGTGTCGCTCGACAAGGTCATCAAGACCATGCGCGAGACCGGCGCCGACATGAAGACCAAGTACAAGGAAACCGCACGCGGCGGCCTGGCCGTCAACGTGATCGAGTGCTGACCTACAACCGAATCCCATCCCGCTACACGACAACCTTCGAGGACAACAACACATGAGCGCGACCGACAACGGCCAACAACTGAAACGCACCCCGCTGTACGACCTGCACGTCGAACTCGGCGCCAGGATGGTGCCCTTCGCCGGCTACGAGATGCCGGTGCAGTATCCGATGGGCGTGATGAAGGAGCACCAGCACACCCGCACCCAGGCCGGCCTGTTCGACGTGTCGCACATGGGCCAGGTGCGCCTGTCCGGTCCCGAGGCGAAGGCCGCACTGGAGACGCTGGTTCCGGTCGACATCGTCGACCTGCCGGCCGGCATGCAGCGCTACGCGCTGTTCACCGCCGACGACGGCGGCATCCTGGACGACCTGATGGTGGCGAACTTCGGCGACTGGCTGTTCGTCGTCGTCAACGCCGCCTGCAAGGAGCAGGACATCGCCCACATGAAGAAGCACCTGTCGGGCCGCTGCGAGGTCACGGAGCTGGCCGACCGCGCGCTGCTGGCGCTGCAGGGCCCGGCCGCCGCCGGCGTGATGGCGCGCCTGGCGCCGGGCGCCGAGCGCCTGGTGTTCATGCACACGATGACGGTGCCGCTGGTCGGCGTCGAATGCTACATCTCGCGCTCGGGCTATACCGGCGAGGACGGCTACGAGATCTCGGTGCCGGCCGACAAGGCCGCCACGCTGGCCAAGCTGCTGCTGGCCCAGCCGGAAGTGGCGCCGATCGGCCTGGGTGCACGCGACTCGCTGCGCCTGGAAGCCGGCCTGTGCCTGTACGGCCATGACATCGACACCACCACCACGCCGGTGGAAGGCAGCCTGCTGTGGGCGTTGTCCAAGGTACGCCGCGCCGACGGCGCGCGTGCCGGCGGTTTCCCGGGCGCGGACGTCATCCTCGGCCAGATCGCCAACGGCGTGTCGAAAAAGCGCGTCGGCCTGCTGCCGAAGGACCGCGTGCCGGTGCGCGAAGGCACCGAGCTGGTCGACGGCGAAGGCCGCGTGATCGGCAAGGTCACCAGCGGCGGCTTCGGCCCGACCCTGGGCGGCCCGCTGGCGATGGGCTATGTCGAGACCGAGTACGCGACGCTGGGCACGGCCTTCTCCGCCATGGTGCGCGGCAAGGCGATCCCGGTGGAAGTCGTGAAGACGCCGTTCGTGGCGCAGCGTTACTATCGCGGCTGATGCAAGGCGGCGGCGGGCATCGTGCCGGCCGCCGCGCAATTTCCTTCCGTACCACAGCAGGATGACCCCATGACCGACACCACCACCAAACCCGCTCCCCAGAAGGCCGTCGCCGGCGAAAAGCTCCGCGGCGCCGACAAGGTGGCACGCATCCCGGTCAAGGTGATCCCCACGCAGAAGGGCGAGTTCCTGCGCAAGCCGGAATGGATCCGCGCCAAGTTCCCCGGCACCGCCGAGGTGGTGCGCCTGAAGAAGATCCTGCGCGAGAACAAGCTGCACACCGTCTGCGAGGAAGCCAACTGCCCCAATCTCGGTGAGTGCTTCGGCAACGGCACCGCGACCTTCATGATCATGGGCGACATCTGCACGCGCCGCTGCCCGTTCTGCGACGTCGGCCACGGCCGTCCCAATCCGCTCGACCCGGACGAGCCGAAGCACCTGGCCGAGACGGTCCGGCGCATGGGCCTGAAATACGTCGTGATCACCTCGGTCGACCGCGACGACCTGCGCGACGGCGGTGCCGCACACTTTGTCGCCTGCATCGAGGAGACCCGCAAGCTGTCGCCGGAGATCGTGATCGAGGTGCTGGTGCCGGATTTCCGCGGCCGCATGGACGTGGCGATCGCGATCATGGAACTGGCGCCGCCGGATGTGTTCAACCACAATCTCGAGACGGTGCCGCGCCTGTACAAGATGGCGCGCCCGGGCTCCGACTACGACCACTCGCTGCAGCTGCTGAAAGAATTCAAGGCACGCCATCCCAACGTGCCGACCAAGTCCGGCCTGATGCTCGGCCTTGGCGAGGAGATCGCCGAAGTCGAGCAGGTGATGCGCGACATGCGCGCGCATGACATCGACATGCTGACCCTCGGCCAGTACCTGCAGCCGAGCGCGCATCACCTGCCGGTGAAGCGCTATGTCACGCCGGCGGAGTTCGATGCGCTGCGCGATCTCGGGTTGTCGATGGGCTTCAAGAACGTGGCCTCGGGGCCGCTGGTGCGGTCGTCCTACCAGGCCGACGTGCAGGCGAAGCTGGCGCGCGAGGAGCAGGGCTGAGCCGCGGGCAAAGCTGATCCGCAGCCGGTTGGCATGCGCAATGTCGATGTGGCATGGGATTGCGCGGCGCGACATTCCTTCGGCATGTCGCAGGCAATGACGCAGGCGGTCTGAGTCTCCGTCCCATGCCAGAAAGCAGACCATGCCGGAGGTGGGTCGGGAAAGGGAGCGGGCCGCAAGAGTGTTTCAACCCCTTTATCGAGCGGCAGAATGCGTCGCCGCCCTGCAACCGGCGATCCGGCCGTGCCGGAGGAATCGTCGTTTTCCGCAATTCGCGGCATCGAAGCGCCGGAGGCATGCCGAGCCGAGGCCGCGTACCGATCTGCGCTTCAGGAAGGTCGTCGCCCGACCCTTGGTCCTGAGGAGCGCATCACGACTGCACAATGCGCGCCAACGCCTGTGCGACCAGTTCCCTGACCCGCTCCGTCGGCAGAAATGCCATGTCGCGCAGGGTCATGCTGCGTCCGATGTCCCGTGCACAGAGCAGGCCGACGTAATATCCCGCCATCTCGGGCCATGCTTCCTTTGCCCCCAGGCTGAAAAATGCGCCGATGTCGGCCCGACGCGTGGAATCCAGCCGCTTCGTCAGCTCGGCCGCAACGCGCCGGGCCATCGGCGGGCCGTCGCGCAGCAATGCCTGCTGGTTCAGCAGCACATGCTGCAAGGGGGCCGACGGATTCAGCCGCTCGCTGGCATAGACGGCAGTCCCTTCCAGCCACAGCATGGCATACACCGGCGGCGCCGCCTGCAGCATCATCTGTGGATTGCCCTGACCCTGGTAGCAGTGGTACAGCTCATGAGAAATCAGGACGCTCAGGTCGGTGTCGGTGCCGTGATGGTGAACGATCCCGTCCAGGCCGAAGAATAGCGGCAGGGTCTTGCCGTCCGCCTCCAGGTGGCCGTCGAACCAGAAGAGCGACGGTATCAGGTAGACCGGCGACGATGCGGCGTCAAAATCCGGCAACGCGGTCCGCAAGGCGGAACGCACCTGCTGAAAATCGCGGGCGAAGCGGGCATGCGTTTCGCGGACGGCGGCGGCCATCTCATCGAACGATGTCAGCCAGCGCTGGACCACTGTCGCATCCACGGTCCCGATGCCTGCGCGCGCGTAGAGCGCCTGTTCTGGCGCGAAAAAGCGCTGCGTCAGGAAAGCCGCGCGCTCATGGCCGGGTAGCGCGAGCGATTCGTCGTACAGCGGCCAGAAGCGAGCCATGAGATCGTTCAGTTCCCCCTTGTCTGCAGGCGGCCCGGCCAGCGATGCGCCATGCAGTGTGATGGCTGCGCTTGCCAGCAGCAAACGGCGGCGCATGGGCAGGAAGCGTGATGTGGTCGATGGCATTGGCGGATTGGCTGGACAAGAAGGATGAGGACCGCAATTCTGCCATGAACAGGCCGCCCGCCGACATGCCGGACGCGCGACCTTTGCGACGGCGCATGCCTGGATGCAATCGCCAGATGCCGACGGGATGGCCAACGCGGGACGGCAGTCATCCCGCGCCCGCGTCACTTCGCCAGCGGGATCGGATTCGACAACGGCACCGGCACCGCCGTCACGCTGTTCTGCGGGCTGCCCTCGATGATCTTGTCGGAGTAGGTGAGATAGACCAGCGCATTGCGCCTGGGGTCGACCAGCCGCACGATGTGCAGCTGCTTGAAGAGGATGGACATGCGCTCGGTGAAGGCATCCTCCTGGCGCGGCAGCGGCTCGCGGAACACGATCCTGTCGCCGACCGCGCGGCAGGCGATCGATGCCTCGGCCCGGTCCTCGGCCAGCCCGAGCGAGCCGGACACGCCGCCGGTGCGCGCGCGCGACACGAAGCAGGTCACGCCCTGCACCTTGGGATCGTCGTAGGCTTCGATCACGATGCGGTCGTTCTTGCCGACGAAGCGGAACACGGTGCTGACCTCGCCGATCTGTTCCGCATGGGCCGCCGGCGCCAGCAACACCGCAGCCACGGCGCACGGCGCCACCAACAGGGAACGCGGGACACGCCCAACACGGCGGACGGCATCATGGCATGCATGCAGGGTCGGCCGGACGTCGGCGCCACGAATGCGACAGAAGGCCTCGGAAAGAAGGGAACGGGCACGCTGGTTCATGATGTCTCCGACGAATTGCCGGCAGGCGAGATCCGCCGGTCTTTCGACATTGTGCAAGCCGCCGTCACGCAAGGCAATCGACGCTGCCGCCGGGACACGCTACCATTGAGTCCGGACAAGTCGTTGCACCACAGCGTGCCGGCCCGGCAATCGCGGTTCCGCCCGGCCCGGTCCGGTTCGCGAATCGTCCCCGCCATCCACCACCACTCATCCCCATGCGCATCGATGTACTGTTCGACGACCGCGTAGGCATCACGCAGCAGGTACTGCAGCTGCTGGCCGAGCGCGACATCAACCTGACCGCGGTGGAGATGGCGCCGCCGCATGTCTACATCGACGCGCCCCAGCTCGACCAGCGCCATTTCGCCGAACTGCGCCGCAAGTTCTTCGAGGTGCAGGGCGTGCGCGACGTCAGCATCGTCAACATGCTGCCGGGCCAGCGCCGCAGCCTGCATCTCGATACCCTGCTGGCGGCCATGGCGGACCCGGTGTTCGTCGTCGATGCCGAGGGCACTATCCAGGTCGCCAGCTCGGCCGCGGCCAAGGTGGTGGGGCTGAACGAGGCGGCTGTCACGGGTATTCCGCTCGGCCAGCTGTTCGCCGATGCCGCGCTGCAGGAGGAACTGCGGCAGGCGAAATTCGATGCGCCGGCGCGCGAGGTGATGCTGCAGGGCCAGCCCTTCCTGCTCGACGTGACGCCCGTGCTGGAGAAGGACACCGTGGTCGGCGGCGTCATCACGCTCAATGCGCCCAGCCGCATCGGCGAACGCCTCAACGCGCTCCAGCATTTCGACGAGGGCGGCGTGGAAAAAATCATCGGCGAATCGGCGCCGATGCGCGCGCTCAAGGAACGCGCCGCGCGCGTGGCGGCGGTCGATGCGCCGCTGCTGATCCTCGGCGAGACCGGCACCGGCAAGGAACTGATCGCCCACGCCTGCCATTACGCCAGCCCGCGCAGCAAGGCGCCTTTCCTGGCGCTCAACTGCGCGGCGCTGCCCGAGAGCCTGGCCGAGAGCGAACTGTTCGGCTACGCGCCCGGCGCCTTCACCGGCGCCCAGCGCGGCGGCAAGCCGGGTCTTCTGGAACTGGCCAACGACGGCACCGTGTTCCTCGACGAGATCGGCGAGATGTCGCCCTACCTGCAGGCCAAGCTGCTGCGCTTCTTGAACGACGGCAGCTTCCGCCGCGTCGGCGGCGACCGCGAGCTGAAGGTGAACGTGCGCATCATCAGCGCCACCCACCGCGCGCTCGACAAGATGGTGGAGGAGGGCGCCTTCCGCGAAGACCTGTACTACCGCCTCAACGTGCTGAGCCTGCGCGTGCCGCCGCTGCGCGAACGGCGCGACGACATCCCGATCCTGGCCCAGCATTTCATCGCGCGCGCCTGCGCCCAGGTGCAGCGGCCGGTGTGCCGCCTGACGCCGGCGGCCTCGGCGGCGCTGATCAAGAACGAGTGGCGCGGCAACGTGCGCCAGCTGCAGAACGTGATCTTCCGCGCGGTGGCGATGAGCGACCGCGCCGGCATCGACGTGGCCGACCTCGATCTCGCGGCCGCCGATCCGCAGCGCATGCAGGCGGCCATGCCGCAGGATGTCACCAACCTCGAGCAGGCCGTCGCCAATTTCGAGCAGGGCCTGCTGCGCGACCTGTATGCGCGCTTCCCGTCGTCGCGCAAGCTGGCGGCGCACCTGAACGTGCCGCACACCACCATCGCCTACAAGCTGCGCAAGTACGGCATCCCGTCGCCGCCGTCCTCTTCCTCCTCCTCGTCCCCCTCGTCCTCCTGACGCCGATGCGCAAGCTGCCGCGCTCCTTCTATGCGCGCGATACCGCCACCGTGGCGCGCGAGCTGCTCGGCATGCTGCTGGTGCATCGCACGGGCGGCGAGGAGCGCGCCGGCATCATCGTCGAGACCGAGGCCTACATCGGCGCGCACGACCTCGCCTCGCATTCCTCGAAGGGCATCACGCCGCGCACCCGCACGATGTACGGGCCGCCCGGCCATGCCTATGTCTATCTCATCTATGGCATGCACCATTGCATGAACGTGGTGACCGAGCCGGAAGGCCATGGCGCGGCGGTGCTGCTGCGCGCGCTGGAACCGGTGCGCGGCATCGCATCCGGCACGCGCGGGCCGGGCCTGCTGTCGAAGGCCATGGGCATCGACCGCGCGCTCGACGGCATCGACCTCTGCGGCGATGCGCTGTTCATCGCGCGCCCGGCGCGCAAGCCGGTGCATGCGATGGTCGCGCGGCCGCGCATCGGCGTGGACTACGCGGGCGAATGGGCCGCCGTGCCGCTGCGCTTCTACATCGACGGCAATCCCTTCGTGTCGCGCAGGTAGCGCGTTTCCCGGCGGATGCATGCATTGCCTGCGGCTGTCCCGCAGGCATCGTTCCCGTTACTTGTTCTTACAACATTGCCGTTGTCGCGGCAGGAACTTTGCCCCGTGCCCGAGTTTCTATTCTTGCAAGGCGGGCCGCTCCGCGCCGCGGTCCTGCGGCCTGCCTTGCGACCACTGAAGAAAGAACATAGGAGATTTCCATGGAAAAGAAAATCGCTCCCCTGGCTCTTGCACTGCTGCTGGCCGCCTGCGCCAGCTCCTCGCCGGACAGCACGTCCTCGACCTCGTCGGGCATGGGGTCGTCGGGCGCTTCCGCCACCAGCTCGTCGGATACGGGCAGCGCTTCCGGCTCGGTGTCTTCGGGCGGCACCTCGGTCGGGGGCACCTCGTCCTCGGGCGCTTCCGATACCGGCACCTCGTCGTCCGGCACCTCGTCGCCGAGCGTGAGCGGTTCCGTGTCCGGCTCCGGTTCGGGCATGGGCTCGGTCGGCGGCTCGGCCTCCGGTTCGGTGAGCCCGTCCGGCGCCAGCGGCTCGGTCGAATCCCAGAGCACGCCGTCCGCAGGTTCGACCGGCACCTCCAGCAGCTCGGGCACCAGCGGCACCACCGGCACCTCGTCGTCGGGCGCTACCGGCACGTCCGGCACGTCGAGCAGCTCGGGCACGACCGGCACCACCGGCACCTCGACCAGCGGCACGACCGGCTCGGGCTCCTGATCGCAGGATGCGGTAATGGCATGAACGGTGCGGCGGCTTGCCGCACCGGAGAGACGGCGACCCTCGTGGTCGCCGTTTCGCATGGGCGTCCGGCGCGCGGCGGGAATCGCCGGAAGGAACGGGGCAGGGAACGCGGGTGAGGCAGGCGCGCGGGTGCGGCGCCCGGGACCTCAGCGGCGCAGGCGCAGCAGCGCGCCGGCGCAGGCGAGCAGATAGACGACGGCGACGCCGGTCGTGGCGGCGGCATAGGCCAAGCTCTGCAGATTCCGTTTGTCCATGGCGAGCTCCCGCATGAGGTTTCGCAAGTGTAGGAGCCTGCAACGCCAGCGGTTTGCGTTTGCGCAATGCGCCGCCATGCTGAATTTGCCCGCAGGAAATCCAGGCGCTATCCTTGCCGCTTTCCTCGTCCACCCCGCCTTTCCGAATCCCCATGACACAACGGCTGCCCGACACCAGGGAGATGGCGCTGGCCATCGCCGAGAATTCGGTCCACGGCGTCGTCGTCATGGACGCGGCCGGCTACTGCCTGTACGCCAACCGCGCCTGGCAGGAGATGACCGGCTTCTCTGCGGAAGAGATGCAGGCGGCCGCGGTCCACGACCTGGTGCATCACCATCATCCGGATGGCCGGCCGTTCCCGATCGACGAATGCCCGATCGGCTGCACGCTCGGCAAGAACCAGACCGTGCGCAATCACCACGACCTGTTCTTCCGCAAGGACGGCACCCCTTTCCATGTCTCGTGCGCGGCCAGCCCCATCGTTGGCCCCGGCGAACCGGTACGCATGATCCTCGAGATCCGCGACATCACCGCGGAGAAGGAGGCCGACCGCCGCAAGGATGAATTCCTGGCGATGCTGGCCCATGAACTGCGCAATCCGCTGGCGCCGATCGCCGCCGCCGCGGAACTGCTCGCGCTCGGCCATGCGGCCGGCGAACGGGCGGTGCAGTCGGGTGCGATCATCGCGCGCCAGGTGCGCCACATGACCGGACTGGTGGACGACCTGCTCGACGTGTCGCGCGTCACGCGCGGGCTGATCGCGCTCGAGCGCGCCAGCCTCGACATCAAGGCCATCGTGTTCGAGGCGATCGAACAGGTCCGGCCGCTGATCGAGGCGCGCCGCCACCGGCTGGTGGTGCAGGCGCTGCCAGGCCCGGCGCTGGTGCGCGGCGACCGCAAGCGGCTGGTGCAGGTGATGGCCAACCTGCTCAACAACGCGGCGAAGTACACGCCGGAAGCCGGCGAGGTAAGCCTGGCCGTGGAAGTGGATGACGACATGGTGCGCGTGACCGTGCGCGACAACGGCATCGGCATGACGCCGGACATGGTGGCGCGTGCCTTCGATCTGTTCTCGCAGGCCCAGCGCACGCCCGACCGCGCCCAGGGCGGCCTGGGCATCGGACTGGCGCTGGTGAAGAGCCTGGTCGAGCTGCACGGCGGCCGGGTGGCCGCGCGCAGCGATGGCTCCGGCCGGGGCGCGGTGTTCGCCGTCCTGCTGCCGCAAGCGGACGACGTCGTGCCCGGCGCGGACGCCGGCGGCATCGCGCCGGCTCTGCAGTCAGGTAGCGCGCCGTTGTCGATCGTGGTGGTGGACGACAATGCGGACGCGGCGTGGATGCTGGCCATGCTGCTCGAGACGATGGGACATGCGGTGCATGTCGCGCACGATGCGGCCGGCGCGCTGCAGGCGGCGGCGCAGCGGCACGACGTGTTCCTGCTCGATATCGGCCTGCCGGGCATGGATGGCCGCGAACTCGCGCGCCGCCTGCGCGCCATGCCGCAGCAGGACGGCGCGATGCTGGTCGCGATCACGGGCTACGGACAGGACATCGGCGCCGGCGCGGGCTTCGACCATCACCTCGTCAAGCCCGCCGACCCTGCGCGGCTGGCCGCGCTGCTGGCGCAGGCCAGTGGCCGCTGAGCGCGCGCGGGGGCCGCGCCTGCCCCTCACTCCGGCGATACCAGCTTCAGGCCGATGATGCCCGCGACGATCAGGCCGACGCAGAGCAGCCGCGCCGGCGACGCCGACTCGCCGAACAGGAGGATGCCGAGGAGGACGGTGCCGACCGCGCCGATGCCGGTCCACACCGCATAGGCGGTACCGACCGGCAGGCTGCGCATCGCCATGCCGAGCAGCGCGACGCTGGCGACCATGGCGGCCGCGGTGCCGACGCTGGGCCAGAGTCGCGTGAAACCCTCGGTGTACTTGAGGCCGATCGCCCAGCAGACTTCGAACAGGCCGGCGATGAAGAGAACGAACCAGGACATGTGATTTCCTCTCGGGTTGGGGTCGTCCCCGGAAAGGGCGCACGGTGTGGGCGGGGTCGTCCCCGCGGCGCGATGGCGGCCATTCTACCGGCTTCCCGCGCGGGCCGGGCCGGACGCGGCGCGCTATTGCGGCGTGCCGAATACCTGCGTCCAGTATTCGATGACGGCTTCGTCATCGACATGCGCCGCGCGCGCGGCGCCGGTATGCACGAAGGCGCGGTTCATCAGGTTGGCGCAGTGGCCCGGGCTGGACAGCCAGCCCTCGACAGCCTCTTCCGCGGTGCGCTGGCCGGAGGCGATGTTCTCGCCGATGCGCTGCCAGGCGTAGCCCGCGCGCCGCGCGCGGTCGCCGACCAGGCGGCCGTCCTTGCCGCGGTGGGCGAGGTAGCGCTGCGCCGCCATGTCGCTGCTGTGCTCCAGCGCGGCCCTGGCCAGCTGCGGATGCCAGGCCAGCGGCGGCGCCGCCGGCATCGCGCGGTCGCCGCAGGTGCGCGGCACGGCGCGCGCCGCGTTGACCGCGTCGAGGATGGCACGGCCGGCGGCTTCCCAGTCGCGCGCCTCGCGCGGCAGCGCCGGCTCGGCGAACACCACCAGCCAGTCGTTGCCGTGGCGGGAGACGCCGATGTCGCTGTATTCGGGACTGGCGAGCAGGCTGCATGCGCGCTGGCGCATGAAGTCCAGCACCGCGGCCGCGTCGGTCGGACCCGAGACGTGGAATGCCTGGGCGCGCTCGGGCTGGTAGCCGGCGCGCTTGACCGCCGGCAGCAGCAGCCGGCCGCCGTCGACCCTGACCCGGGCAAGCGCGGCCACCGGCGCCAGCGTGCCGGCGGGCGCCTGCTGCCTGCCGTCGCAGACGCCGGGATTGGCGCGCCAGGCATTGACCAGCGCGACCAGGCGGTCTTCCTGCTGCGCGGACGCCGGCAGGGACGCCGCGCACGCGAGCGTCAGCGCCGCGGCGCGCAACCTGGCGCGGCGCCATGCGCTGCCGCCGAGGCCATCGGGACGGCGGCGTGCGGTCGGATTCGACGGGTTGGCTTTCATGCAATGCTGTCGTTGGTTGGTACCGCGCCAGTAGACCGGCCCGCGGACCCGCGGTTCGGGGCGATGATAAACCGGATCGTCGCGCGCGGATGCAAACCGGTGCAAACCATTACAGAACCCCGCGCGTGGCCCGCGCTAGAATCCGCGGCGGCCGAATGCCGCCGCAGGCATTGCCGCACAGGGAGAACACCATGACATTCAATCGCATCATCGCGGCCGCATCCGCCGCCGCGCTGCTGGCCGGCTGCGCCAGCGGTTCGGCCATCGTCACCGGCACGGCGCGCGCGCCGATCGCCGCCGGCCAGGTGAAGCTCTACACCGACGCGCCCAGGCGCTACGACACCATCGGCATCGTGCGCGCATCGAGCGATGCCGGCTGGACCGCGCAGGGCTCGCAGGACTATGCGATCCGCGAGCTGAAGGAGCAGGCGGCGAAGCTCGGCGCCAACGGCGTGCTGATCGTATCGACCGGCGAGCGCCTGTCGGGCCTGGCCGGCGGCTCGATCGGCAACCTCGCCCTCATCTTCCCCACCACCGCCAGGACGGTCGAAGGCCGCGCGATCCACGTGCAGGAGCCGTGACCCGGCCGCGTGTTGCCACGCGGAACGCTTCGTGCCACCATGCCCGCCATCGGCGCGATGACGCCGCAGCGAGGAGACCCCGATGAAATCGATCGTACGCATGGTGCTGGGCATCGTCCTGGGCATTGCCATCGGCAGCGCCGTCAACATGGCGCTGATCATGGCCAGCGGCAAGGTGATACCGCCGCCGGCCGGCGCCGACGTGACCACGATGGCGGGGCTGAAAGCCTCGCTGCACCTGTTCGAGCCGAAGCACTTCCTGTTTCCCTTCCTCGCCCATGCGCTCGGCACGCTGGCCGGCGCCTTCGTCGCCGCGCTGGTCGCCGGCGGCGGACGGCAGGGGCCGTCCTGGGTGGTGGGCGCGTTCTTCCTCGCCGGCGGCGTCGCCAACATCGTGCTGCTGCCGGGACCGTTGTGGTTCAACGCGGTCGATGTCCTGCTGGCCTATCTGCCGATGGCATGGCTCGGTTTCCGCCTGGCCGCGCGCGCCCAGGGCGCCGGAGCGGGCGCTCCGCGGTAGGATCGCCTCAGACCGCCCCCGGCCCGGCGCCGCCGCCGTGGCCGGCCAGGTCGCACAGGTATTCGTAGCCGGCGACGGTTTCCCCGCCCAGGGTCGCCATCGCCTCGATGAAGCGGTCGCGCACGAAGCCGCTCTTTTCGAGCACCCGCGCCGAGGCCGGATTGCGCACGGTGACATGCGCGGCCAGCCGTTCGAGCCGCCACCGCGTCACCGCCAGCGCCTGCAGCTGCCGCACCGCGGCGCTGGCCAAGCCGCGGCCCGCGTGGCGTTCCGCCACCCGGTAACCCACCATGGCGACACGGCGCGCCAGGTCCATGTCGCGCAGGTTGGCGCGTCCCAGGATGGCGTCGGACTCGTCGACCATCACGCAGGGATGGAAGGTGCCGCGCGCCAGGCCGTCCAGGCAGATCGCGATGTTCTCCGCCACCCCGTCGCGCGTGTAGAACGCGTCGCCGCGCGTGGCGATGGTGCGTTCGAACCAGGCGCGGTTCTCCATCTCGAAGTCGTACAGCGCGTCGAGGTCCTCGCGGCGCAGCGTGCGCAGGCGCATGCTGCCGCGCATCGCCGTCATGCGGCCTTCTCGCCGGTCTGCAGGCGCCACAGCCCGGCATAGATGCCGCCCAGCGCCACCAGTTCGTCGTGGGTTCCCGCCTCGGCGATGCGGCCGCCGTCGAGCACGTGGATGCGGTCGGCATGGCGGATGGTCGACAGCCGGTGCGCGATGATCAGGCTGGTGCGCCCGACCACCAGGCGGTCGAGCGAGCGCTGGATCGCGGCCTCGGTCTCGTTGTCGACTGCCGAGGTGGCTTCGTCGAGGATCAGGATCGGCGGGTCCTTCAGGATCGCGCGCGCCAGCGCCAGCCGCTGGCGCTGGCCGCCGGACAGCTTCATGCCGCGCTCGCCGACCTGGGTGCGGTAGCCCTGCGGCAGGGCGGCGATGAAGTCGTGCGCCTCGGCCGCGCGCGCCGCCGCCTCGATGCGCTCCATCGGCACGTCGCGCATGCCGTAGGCGATGTTCTCCGCGACGGTGGCGTCGGCGAGGAAAGGGTCCTGCGCCACGTAGCCGATCGCGCGGCGCAGGTCGCGCAGGTCGATCTCGCCGATCGGCACGCCGTCCAGCAGGATGCGGCCCTGCTGCGGTTCGTAGAAGCGCAGCAGCAGCTTGGTCAGCGTGCTCTTGCCGCCGCCGGTGCTGCCGACGAAGGCGGCCGTGCTGCCGGCCGGCACCGTCAGGCCGATGCCGTCGATTGCCGGCCGCGCGCCGCCTTCGTAGGCGAAGCGCACGCCGTCGAAGGCGATCTCGCCCTTCACGCCGTGCGCGGGCAGATGCCTGCCCTCATAGCGGATCGCCACCGGCGACTCGAGCAGGTCCATCACGCGCTGGATCGATGCCATCGAACGCTGGTACAGGTCGGTCATCTCGGCCAGGCGCGTCAGCGGCCACAGCAGGCGCTGCGTCAGGTAGACCAGCACCGAATAGCTGCCCACGCCGATCTGGCCGTCGAGCGCCAGGAAGCCGCCGTACAGCAGCGTCACCGTGAAGCCGGCGAGGATCGCCATGCGGATCACCGGCGTGATGGCGGCGGCCCAGCGGATCGCTTCGCCGTTGCGCGCGCGGTAGGCATCCGATCCCTGGCGGATGTGCTCGGCCTCGTAATCCTCGGCGGTGTAGGCCTTGATGGTGGCGATGCCGGCGAGATTGTTGTTCAGGCGCGTGGCCAGCGCGCCGGCCGATTCGCGCACCGCGGTGTAGCGCGGCGCCAGGCGCGACTGGAACCAGAATGCGCCGTACAGGATGAACGGCACCGGCACCAGCGCCAGCGCCGCCAGCGAGCTGGTGAGATAGAAGAACACCGCGCCCACCATCAGCGAGCCGACGAACACCTGGATCAGGTCGTTGGCGCCGCCGTTGAGGAAGCGCTCCATCTGGTTGATGTCCTCGTTCAGGATCGCCAGCAGGTTGCCGCTGCGGTTGCGCTCGAAGTAGGGCAGGTCGAGCATCTGCACGTGGCGGTAGGCATCCATGCGCATGTCGTGCTGCAGGTTCTGCGCGAGGTTGCGCCAGCGCACCTCGTAGAGATACTCGAACAGCGACTCGAACACCCAGATCGCCACGGTGAGCACGGCCAGTGCGATCAGCTGGTCCTTGGGATCGGGCAGGCCCATCTTCGCCAGGAAGGATTCCTTGCGGTTGACCACCACGTCCACGGCCACGCCGATGAGGATTTCCGGCAGCACGTCGAACAGCTTGTTGAGGACCGAGTACACCGAGGCGACGATGACGTCGCGGCGGTACTGGCGGGCGGTGGAGAAGAGTCTCTTGAGCGGATGCATGGATGGGATCGGGTCGGGCGCGGCCGGCGGGCCGCGGCGGAAAGCGCAAAGGCGCCATGTTAGCGTGCCGGCGGCCGGCCCGCAGCGCTGGCGGGCCGGCCGTGTGTGCGGCGCGCGGCCTCAGCTGCCGCGCCGCCAGAACGGTGCGATCCAGCGGCCGCGCTGCCGGGCGGCGACCAGGATGCCGGTCGCCACGCCGCTGCAGGCCAGCACCGTGACCAGCGACGCCTCGATGCCGAAGCTGCCGCCGGTGACGAACTCCGGGCCGCGCATCGCGTGCTCCAGCAGGCCCGGCATCGCGATGCCCGAGACCGGGATGCCGTAGATGCCGCCCTGGGTGAAGTTCCAGGCGAAATGCAGGCCGATGACGGCCCATACGCGCCGCGTCAGCATGTAGACCGCGCCGAGCAGCAGGCCCGCCTCGATGGCGATGGCGATGGCGGCGAACAGCGACGAGTTCGGATTCATCAGGTGCACGCCTCCGAAGAACAGCGCCGACACCAGCAGCGCGATGGCCGAGCCGAGCGATTGCTCGACGATGCGGAACAGCACCGCGCGGAACAGCAGCTCCTCGAACACGGCGGCGTTGGCCGCGATCAGCAGGGGCACCATCAGCACCGTCAGGTCGTTGGCATAGCCGAGCACGCTGTAACAGCCGATCAGGAACAGGATCAGCACCACCGCCGTCAGCAGGCCGACGCCGAGCGCGATGCCGATGACCGTCTCGCGCACGGCGCCGCGCGCGGAGATCTCGTCGGGCACGCGCTGCTCCAGCCAGCGCGTCAGCAGGCGGTAGACCGGGAAGATGGCGGCCACCATCAGCGCGGTCACGATCGCATAAGCCGGCAGCGGCGCATTGAGTCCCAGGTAGCGCGGGAAGCCGGCCAGCCACGCCTTGAACGCCGGCGACAGCGCGACGGCGGCCTGGACCAGCAGATAGGGCAGCACCTGCACGCCGATCAGCGCGGCGCAGAACAGCACCAGGCGCGTGACGGGATGGCCGAGGAAGCGGCGCATGCGCCCGGGCGGGGTGGGCAGGGTGGCGGCGCTGGCGTCGGCGGCCGTCGTTGAAGGTGGCTGCATCGGATGTTTCCTCCTGGAGTCTGCCGCGGTCGGCCTGGCGGTGCCGCGGTCATGTCATCGTGTCGCGTTGCCGGCGCGCATGCCGGCAGGGAAGCCGGCATGATAGACCGGCAGCGGCCATCATGTCATGCGATGCAGGCCGACAAGCCGGCTTGCGCAAGCGCAAACCGCGCCGGCGCCGGCTCTGGAGGGATTTTGTCAGATGTCAAGGTTCCCGGGCGGCACCGATCTACACTGGCCTTCCGCTCGCGCTGCGTGTCGTCCAGGCATCACCCACGGCACCGCAACGCCCCAGCGCAAACCCTTCCAGGTCAAGCAGTTCACATCGGAGTTGCCATCATGCAGGACGAAAACCGCCCCACCGATCCGTTCGAGGCCGCCAGCTACGATCTCAACAAGTTCCGCGAGCGCCGCGTCGCCGACCGACGTTTCCAGCAACGCGACACGCCGGACCGCCGTCGTGCGCAGGCGGGCGTGCCGCCGCTGCCGCCGGACGACGCATTGAACAACGCGCAGTCGCGCAACTGACGCGCCGCCGCTGCGGCGCCGGGGCGCGGCAGCGAATGCGGCCAGCAGCCCGCCACGACAGGCCGGCAACGCCCAGCGTTGCCGGCCTTTGTCATGCGGCGGACCGCAGCTGCGCGTGGTAGTGGCGCAGCCGGCCGATGGCGTAGCGGGCGCCCGCCTGCCTGACCGCGTTGCGGTCGCCGTCGAAGCGGCGCGTCTCCGAGAAGGTACGCACCGTGCCTTCATGCTCGAAGGACCAGGCGAAGCACACGGTGCCGACCGGGATGTCGCTGTCGCCGTTGGAAGGGCCGGCCAGGCCGGTATCGGCGATGGCGACGGTGGCGCGGCTGGCGCGCAGGGCGCCCTCGGCCATTTCCCGCGCGACTTCCTCGCTGGTCAGGTTGAACGTGTCGATGGTCTGGCGCCGCACCCCGAGGCAGGCGATCTTGGCCTCCGCGGAATAGGTCACGAAGGCGCATTCGAGCCAGGCGCCGCAGCCCGGCAGTTCGGCGAGCGTGGAAGCGATCAGCCCGGCGGTGCAGGATTCCGCCGTGGCCAGCTTCAGTGCATGTTCCTTGAGGAAGTCCGCCGTCGCGGCAAGTCTGTCGTCCATGCGGCTTGGATGCGGCGGGCAAGTGTGCGTTCTGTGCCACGCTTCGGCATTTCGCAAGCCTGCCGGCCGCGCGGACGGCGTGCCGAACCGCTATGCTGTCGGCTGGCACGTCAACGAGGCCCGTTTCAACGGGTCCAGCACGCATACCATGCCCTTCATCGAGATTCCCTGGAAATCCCGGCCCGTGCAGATCGACTACCAGTGGGTCGGGCCGGACGCGGCCGACCGTCCCGTGGTGGTGTTCCTGCACGAGGGGCTGGGCTGCATCGCGATGTGGCGGGACTTTCCGGAGCGCTTCTGCCGCGAGCACGGCCTGCGCGGCCTCGTGTTCTCGCGCTACGGCTACGGCAACTCGACGCCGCGGCCGGCCGGCGAGGAAGTGCCGGTGCGCTATCTGCACGACCAGGCGCTGGAGGCCTTGCCGGCCTTCCTGTCCGCGCTCGGCGTCGAGCGGCCCTGGCTGTTCGGCCACAGCGACGGCGCCTCGATCGCGCTGCTGTACGCCCATCATTTTCCCGGCCGCGTGGCGGGCCTCATCGCGATGGCACCGCACATCTTCGTCGAGGACATCACCTTCGCCGGCATCGAGCGCGCCCGCATCGCCTGGCAGGGGACCGACATGAAGGCGCGCCTGGGCCGCTACCATGCCGATCCGGAATCGGTGTTTCGCGGCTGGAACGACACCTGGCTGGCGCCGGCGTTCCGGCAGTGGAACATCGAGGACGAACTCGCCGGCATCCGCTGCCCCGTCTTGCTGGTGCAGGGCGAGGGCGACGAGTACGGCACGCTCGGCCAGCTTGACGGCATCCGCCGCAAGGTGCCGCATGCCGAGGTGCTGGCGCTGGAGGATTGCGGGCACTCGCCGCAGCGCGATCAGCCGGACCTGCTGTCGAAGTGCGCGGGACGCTTCATCCGCGAGCGGTCGTGAGCGAACCGCACGCGCAGCCGAGCCGGCAGCATGTCAACACGCACCGCAGGACTCCTTCCTCCTCGCCGGGCGCCGCTGCAAGGGGGAGGGAGAGACGGCCGGGAGTCCGGCGCAGTCAATCCTTCTCGAACTGCCGCAGCTCGTCCACCGTGTTGATGTTGCGGAATGCCGTTTCATCCTCGAACACGACTTCCGCGACCTTCAGCGACCCGTACCAGCGGTCGAACTTGCGGCCGCCCTCCTGCAGGAACGTCGTCAGGTGCGGCAGCAGGGCGGTTTTCAGGAGGCAGAACACCGGGTGCGGCTGGCGCGTCGCGCCGCTGCCGGTGACGGCTACCGCGAGGTCGGCATCGGCCGCCGCCAGCGCGTCGGCCAGGCGCGCCACCAGGTCGAGCGGCAGGAAGGGCGAGTCGCAGGGCGCGGTCACCAGGTAGGGCGTGTCGCAGTGGCGCAACGCCGTCTGCAGGCCGGCCAGCGGGCCGGCGAAATCCGGCATCTCGTCCGGCCACACCGGCACGCCGAAACCCTCGTAGGGGCCGAGGTTCTGGTTGGCATTGATCATCATCGCGCCGACCTGGGGCGACAGGCGCATCAGCGCGTGCTGCGCCATCGGCACGCCGCGGAAGGTCTGCAGGCCCTTGTCGACGCCGCCCATGCGGGAGCCGCGTCCGCCGGCAAGGATCACGCCGGTGATGTCGTTCGCTGAAATCATGGATGTGTGCTGGACCGGTTGCGTGGTCGGGAGGATACGCAGGAGACAATACCATGCGCGCGCCGGGCGACCCCTGCCGTTGCGCATGCCGCGCACCTGCGGCCCGCGGCGCCGGATGGGGCCGGCCGGCAAGGAATATGCCGCACGGACGCCGTGCGCCGCCGCGGCCGGGCGCATCTGCGCGGCCCGGGGTTGCGCTGGATCGACCGCAAGGCCGGCGCGGCGGATTGCCAAGCGCGCGCATCAGTCGTAAGGTAACCGCTATGCATTGCCGGTCCGCTCCCGAGGGGCGGCGGCTTTCCCAGACGAACGGATCGACATGACGCGCCCGCAACTGTCCAACGCCACCACCCATCTCACCCAGGAAGTCGAGGTCGTCGACGAACGCGGCCGCGTCTCGACGATCGCCATCCCGGCCGAACGCCCGCTGACCATCTACCTCGACAAGCGCGAGCTGGTCACGCTGATGACGCTCGGAGGCGCGCCCGAGGCCCTGGTGCTCGGCTACCTGCGCAACCAGAGGCTGGTCACGGACCTGGCCGACATCGCCGCGATCCAGGTCGACTGGGATGTCGAATCGGCCGCCGTCACCACGCGCGGCGGCGTCGAACGCATCGAAGAGCGCACCGCGCACCGTGTCGTCACCACCGGCTGCGGCCAGGGCACCGTGTTCGGCGGCCTGATGGACGAGGTCGACGCGATCGACCTGCCCACCGACGGCCGCCTGACGCAGGCGGTCCTCTACCGCATCGTCGACACCATCCGCACCCGGCAGTCGATCTACAAGCAGGCCGGCTCGGTGCACGGCTGCGCGCTGTTCTCGCTCGACGGCCAGATGCTGCATTTCGTGGAAGACGTCGGCCGCCACAATGCCGTCGACACCATCGCCGGCCGCATGTGGCTCGACGGCATGGACGGCGGCGACAAGGTGTTCTACACCACCGGCCGCCTGACCTCCGAGATGGTGATCAAGGGAGCGCAGATGGGCATTCCCTTCCTGCTGTCGCGCTCGGGCACCACGCAGATGGGCCACGCGGTCGCGCAGAAGATCGGCGTGACCATGCTGGCGCGCTGCACCGGCAAGCATTTCCTGCTGCTCTCCGGCCGCGAGCGCATCGTGTTCCAGCCCGAGCTCCTCGATGCCGGCCTGCGCGTCGCCTGAGCCGCGCCGGACGCCGCCATTCCGATGCCGTTGACCGACGCCGTCCGCGCCGCCTTCCAGCTGCTGTTCGCCGGCGACCCGGTGCTGTGGCAGATCGTCTGGGTGTCTCTCAAGACCTCGGTCGGCGGCCTGCTGATCGCCGCGCCGATCGCCGTCGCATTCGGCTACCTGCTGGCCACCCGCCGTTTCGCCGGCCACCGCATCGCCATCTGGCTGACCCAGGCGACCGTGTCGCTGCCGACGGTGCTGATCGGCCTCTTGCTCTATCTCTTGCTGTCGCGCCAGGGACCGCTGGGCGGCCTGCAATGGCTGTTCACCCGGCAGGGCATCGTCGCCGGCCAGGTGCTGATCGCGCTGCCGGTGCTGACGGCGTTCACGCTGGCGGCCGTGCAGGCGGCCGACCCGCGCATCGCCGAGACCGCCACCACGCTGGGCGCATCGCGCTGGCGCACCATGTTCACCGTGCTGCACGAGGTGCGCTTCGGCGTCATCGCCGCGCTGATCCACGGCTTCGGTCGCGTGATCTCGGAAGTCGGCTGCGCGATGATGGTCGGCGGCAATATCGCCGGCGATACGCGCACCATCACCACCGCCATCGCGCTAGAGACCAGCAAGGGCGAATTCGCCCAGGGCATTGCGCTCGGCATCGTGCTGATCGCCTTCGCGCTCGCCATCAATGCGGCGCTGGTGATGCTGCAGGGCGAGGTGCGCACCGCCAGGAGCGCGCGATGAGCCTGCTCCTGCTGCGTGGCCTCGCCAAGTCCTACGGCGATCGTGCGCTGTTCGCCATCGACGAGCTGGCGATCGACGCCGGCACCGCCTACGTCCTGACCGGCGCCAACGGCACCGGCAAGAGCACGCTGCTGCGTCTGCTGGCGGGGCTGGAGCCGGGCGAGGCCGCCGAGGTGCGCTTCCGCGGCGCCGCGGTCGCCCTGCGGCCGTATCCCCAGGCGCTGCGCGATGCCGTCGTCTATGTCCACCAGCATCCGGTGATGTTCTCCACCAGCGTCGAGCGCAACATCGCCTATGGACTGCATGCGCGCGGCATGGCGCGCGACGAGATCGCCCGGCGCGTCGATGCGGCGATGCGCTGGGCCGGCATCGTTCACCTGCGCCGCAGCGACCCGGCGATCCTGTCCGGCGGCGAGAAGCAGCGCGTCGCCCTGGCGCGCGCCAAGGTGCTGCGGCCGGCGCTGCTGCTGCTCGACGAGCCGACCGCCAGTCTCGACGGGCCGGCGCGCGAGCAGGTGATCGCCCTGATCCCGGAACTGGTGCGCGAGGGCGGCAGCGTCGTCATGGCCTGCCACGACCGCGACCTGATCGCCTTGCCCGGCGTGCGCCGCCTGAAGCTGCGCGACGGCCGGCTGCTGGACCGCACGCGGGCGGACCATGCGCCGCACGAGGCGCCGGCAAAGGCGAACCGGCCGGAGGCGCCGCGGCACGATGCGGGCGCGGGCCGCGACGTCGCCGCTTTCCCGCTCGCCGCGCCCTGGGCCGCGCCGCGCGAAGCGGCTGACTGACATGCGACGCGCCGCCAGACGTTTCGCCATCGACGACGACACTCCATGGACAAGAACCTCCTCCTGCGCCGTTCCCTGCTCGCCGCCGCGGGCACGCTGCTGCTCGCGCTGCATGCGCCGCATGCCGCCGCCGGGCAGGTCATCCGCCTGTCGACCACCACCAGCACCGAGAACTCAGGCCTGCTCGCCTGGCTGCTGCCGCCCTTCGAGGCAAAGTACGGCGCCAGGGTCAAGGTGATCGCGGTCGGCACCGGCAAGGCGCTGGAGCTGGCGAAGAACGGCGACGTCGACGTGACGCTGGTGCATGCGCGCGCATCGGAGGACAAGTTCGTGCGGGAGGGCCACGGCGTGGCGCGCCGCGACGTGATGTACAACGATTTCATCATCGTTGGCCCGGCCGCCGATCCGGCCGGCATCCGCGGCAGCCGCGACGTGCTGGCCGCGCTGCGCCGGCTGCACGAGGCCAGGGCGAAATTCATCTCGCGCGGCGACAATTCCGGCACCGACCTGATGGAGAAATCCTACTGGAGGGAACTGGCGATCCGGCCGGCCGGAAGCCAGTACGTCTCGGCCGGCCTGGGCATGGGGCCGGTGCTCAACATGGCGGCCGAACTGGGCGCCTACACGCTGACCGACCGCGCCACCTATGTCGCCTACAGAGCGAAGACCGGGCTGGCCGTGCTGGTCGAGGGCGACCGCCGCATGTTCAATCCCTACGGCATCATCGCGACCAACCCTGCACGCCATCCCGGCGCTAATCATCGCGGCGCGCTGCAGCTGATCGACTGGATCGCGTCGGAGGAAGGGCAGCGCCGCATCGCATCGTTCCGTCCCGACGGCCAGCAGCTGTTCTTCCCCTCGGCGCCACCGAAGTGATCAGTCCGCCGGCCGCGGCGTCGGCGCGATGCCGGGCAGGTTGCTGACGGGGACGATGGCGCCGCCTGCCAGCAGGTCGTCGGCATGCGCCATCGGCTGCGTCAGCCGCGCCACGGCGGCGGCGTCGCCAGGATACAGGCCGACCCAGGCGTTGCGTCCGCCGTTCTTGGCGAGGTAGAGCGCGCGGTCGGCCAGGTCGACCACGTCCAGCCAGGAGAACAGGCGCGGCTGCTGCCGCACGAACGGCAGGCAGGCGAAGCCGATCGAGCAGGTCCGGTGCAAGCTGGTGCCGGCGTCCAGCCGGAACGGGCGGCTGCCGACGCTTTCGCGGATGCGTTCGGCCAGCGCGGCCGCATCGTCGCCGCGCGTCGCGCGCGCCACCACGAGGAATTCCTCGCCGCCCCAGCGCACCAGGTAATCGGAATCGCGGCAGACCGCCTGCAGCCTCTCGCGCATCTGCATCAGCACCGCATCGCCGGCGCCATGGCCGTGCGCATCGTTGACCGACTTGAAGTGGTCGAGATCGACCATCATGAAGATCAGGTCGTCGCCTTCCGGCGGGGCGCCGCTGCCTTGCTGCATGGCGCCGTCGTAGCGGCGCAGCGTGATGGCGATGTCCTTGTCGAGCTGGGTGGTCAGGAAGCGGCGGTTGCGCAGGCCGGTGAGCGGGTCGGTCACGCTCATCTCCTCCAGCCGGCGATAGGCCAGGTTCAGCTCGTTGTTCTTGCGCACCAGCTCGGCCTGGGTTTCCGACAGCTGGCCCATCGCAAGCCGCAGCTGCTCGTAGGCGGTGGCATTGTCGAGCGCGATGGCGCTGTAGGCGCAGATGGCGCGGAACACCATCTTTTCGCGTTCGCCGTAGGCATGCGGCCGCGTGGTCTGGATCGTGATGGCGCCGAACGGGCGGTTGCGCACCGCCAGCGGCGCATACAGCATCGACGACGACCGCAATGTGCCGGGCACCGTGGAGGCGGTCGGCGGCCCCGGCTCGCGGTCGATCACGATCTCGCGCCGTTCGCGCACGCAGGTGGCCACCATCGAGCGCTCGCTCGACAGTTCGATGTGGCGCAGCTGCGGCCGGCGGCCGTCCTCGACCGCATAGGCCGGCGTCAGGCCCTGGCCGTCGGCGTCGAGCAGGTAGATCGCGATCGAATTGACGTCCAGCAGGCCGTGCACATGGCGGCGGATCGCATCGAACACCGCCTCGCCGTCGAGATGGGCGGTGATGTCCTGGCCGATGGCGCCGATCTTCTCGAGCGTCTCGGTGGTCTGCATCAGCACGCTGGCGCGGCGCGACTCGGCATCGGCCAGCTTGCGCTGCAGGTCGAGCTGGGCGCGCGCGCGTTCGGTCTCGTGCATCACCTGCATCGCGATCGCATGGTTGGTCGCCTCCTGGCTGCGGATCTTGGTATGCGCCGCATTGGCCCTGAGCAGGAACTGGTAGGCGCGCTCGATGTCGCCGCTGCGGGCGTATTCGCGGCTGAGCATGTCGAGCAGCTCGCCGGGCACGTTGAAGCCCTCGATCTTGCCGGCGAATTCGAGCGCCTGGTTCAGGTAGTGCAACGGCGCGCTCGGCGCAGTGATCCCGGGCGGCGGCGGCAGGCTGTGCCTGGCATGGATTTCCGCCAGCACCATCAGCGTATCGATCGGATAGTAGGCATCGCCCAGGCGGTCGGACACGGCCAGCGCCGCCTCGGCGGCTTCGAGCGCCTCCTTCGGACGGGCCAGCCGCGACAGCGCTTTCGCCTTGCCGCGCAGGGCCAGGATCAGCAGGTCGATCTGGCGCGTGCTGCGGGTGCCTTCCTCGAGCTGCTCGAACATCTGCAGGGCCGCGTGGTCGCGATGCCGGTCCAGGTCGAGGTCGCCCAGGTGCTGCAGGGCGGTGAGGTAATTGCGCGATCCGGTCAGCGAGCGCAGCTTGATCAACGCCTCCTCGACCATGCTGCCGGCGACGTCGTGGCGGCCGAGCGCGCGCAGCGGGTCGGCCACCTGCGACAGGCACAGGCCGATGCAGACCGGCCACTCCATGCTGCGCGCGAGGTCCAGCGCGCGCTGCATGCACTCCAGCGCGGAGACATGGTCGTTGACGTTGGTGAAGGCGACCCCGGCATTGATCAGGCCGATGATGGCGCGATACGTCTGCCCGGTGGCGGTGGCGCAATCGTGGGCGCGCATCGCATGGTGGATGGCGCGGTTGAAATCGGACAGGCCGGCCCCGGAGATGCCGAGATAGTCGTTGGCCCAGGCGCCGAAGGCGGGATCCGGGTCGTGGCCGCGGCCGCGGAAGCGGCGATGCCATTCCGCCTCGGCCGCGTGCACGTCGGCGAACACCACCGAGCGCAGCTGCGCGACGTCGGCGACGTCGCGCCGCAGGTCGTCGCCGGCTTCGGCGGCATAGCGCGAGGCCTTGTACATCTCGCTGGCGAGCAGCTCGGTGTCGCCGCGTTCGCCGGCGATGCAGCCGCGCAGCCAGTGGGCGTCGGCGCAGCACACCGGGTCGTCCAGCGCGGTGCCGCGTTCGAGTACCGCCTCGATCAGGCGCTCGGCATCCTCGCGGCGCGCATGCAGCCACATGCCCTCGGCGCGCACCAGCCACAGGCGCGCCTCCAGCAGCAGGGCGGAGCGCTCGTCGAGCACCGCGTCCGCCAGCCTGATCGCCGCCTCGTCCGCCAGTGCGAGCGCTCGCTTCGTGTCGCGCTGGCGCTGATACCAGGCCATGGCAACCAGGCCGTCGAGCTGGGCGATGCCGTCCAGCAGAGGCAGTTCCGCCTCGAGCCGCGCGACTTCATCGTTGTGGACGAACAGCTTCATGCGAGGCGCTTTCCGGAGCGAAGGAAGACGATGCCGGCATGGTGCGCCGCGTGGGCGTGGAACGCGGCGGCACGTCGATGCGTCAGAGCATATTACACGCTCGAATGGTGCCGCGAAACGGCCGGCGTATCGCATGCCGTTGGCATTTTTCCATTGCGCCGCGCGCGTCCGCCCGCATCTCTTCGGCGGAAGGGCGAAACATCCACATCGCGAGGAAGACGACATGAAACGATTGCTGCTGCTCCTGTGGCGCACGGGCCGGAAGGACCTGCGACTGCTGTGGTTCGCACTGCGCCATCCGGAACGGCCCGGCTGGCTCCTGCCGGCCAGCGTCCTGCTGGCGCTGTACGCGATCTCGCCGCTGAGCTACGCGGTGCCGCTGCTCGGCCTGGTCGACGACATGGTGGTGGTGCCCATGGCGCTGCACTTCATGCTGCAGATGCTGCCCGGACACATCGTGGCGGCCAGCGGAACCGCGCGCCGCGGTCCATGACATAAGTACAGCACGGCGCAACGCTCGTCTCGGCGCCGGCGCCGCGCTTGCCTGCTGGCAAGAGGGGAACTCGGTACAATGCAGGGTTTTTGCACCGACGTCCCATGTCCTCTCCGACCACATCGCGCCGCGCCGCGGTATTCCTCGAACTGCGCGCCCTCTGGCAGCTCGCCTGGCCGGTGCTGGTGGGCCAGGTCGCCACCGTCGGCATGTCGGTGGCGGACGTCGCGATGACCGGGCATCTTTCGGCCGGCGACCTGGCCGCGGTATCGCTCGGCGCCTCGGTGTGGTCGATCATCCTGGTCGCCGCCATGGGCGTGATGATGGCCATCAATGCCCTCGTCGCCCACGAGATCGGCGCCGACCGGCCCGACCGCGTGCCGCACGTGGTGCGCCAGTCGATGTGGAAAGGGCTGTTCGTCGGCATCGCCGCCTGCGTGCTGATGAACGCCGCGACGCTCATCCTCGACCACCTGATGATCGAGCCGGCCGTGGCGGAGAAGGCCAAGGACTACGTCCATATCGTCAGCCTCGGCATGCTGCCGTTCGCGGTCTACCGCACGCTGTACGGATACAGCATCAGCATCAACCACAGCAAGCCGGTGATGATGATCGCGCTCGGCGCCTTCGTGTTCAACGCGGCCGGCAACTGGGTGCTGATCTACGGCAAGCTCGGCTTTCCGCAGCTCGGCGCGCTCGGCGCGGCGATCACCACGGCCGCCGGCATGTGGCTCAGCCTGATCGCGATGATCTTCTGGATCCGGCGCGCCGCCTACTATCGCCCGACCTATCCGTTCACCCGGTGGGAAAAGCCGGTCTGGCGCGAGATCCGGCCGATGCTGAAGCTGGGCCTGCCGATCGGCGTCACCTATTTCGCCGAGGTCAGCGCCTTCGCCATCGTCGGCCTGCTGGTCGCGCGCTTCGGCATCGTGCCGGTGGCCGCCAACCAGATCGCGCTCAATTTCTCCTCGCTGGTGTTCATGGTGCCGATGTCGCTCGGCATCGGGCTCATCACGCGCGTCGGCCAGGCGGTCGGCGAGGGCGACCCGGTGCGGGCGCGCTTCGTCGCCTGGACCGGCGTCGGCCTGTCGCTGGCCTTCGCGGCGGTGTCGGCGGTGGGCATCCTGCTGTTCCGCCACCAGATTGCCGCGGCCTACACGTCCGATCCGGCGGTGCAGGCGATGACGGTGCACCTGCTGCTGTTCGCGGCGCTGTTCCAGCTGTCGGACGCCACCCAGGCCGCCACCTCGTCGGCCATCCGCGGCTACAAGGTCACGCGCACGCCGATGCTGATCCACCTGGCGGCATTCTGGGGCGTGGCGATCCCGGTCGGCTGCCTGCTCGGGCTCGCGCCGCCATGGATGCCGCTGGCGCCGGCGGAACCGCTGGCGGCCACCGGCTTCTGGATCGGCCTGGTCCTGGGCCTGACGGCGGCGGCGCTGATGCTGGCGTGGTTCCTCGACCGCCTGTCGCGCCGCCGCGTGATGCTGGCTGCCGTGGCGAGGGCCTGAGACCGGTGCCGCGCGTCCGAGCCGGGCGGATGACATTGCCGCCTCTCATCGTGCGCGGCCAGGAATTTCCGTGCAAGATTGCGGGAAAATCAAGGCACGTGAAGGTAATACCGTACAATGTCAGGGTTTTCCGGCCGATGCCGGTTCTTTTTTCGCAGCCGGGACCGCCGTCCCGGGACTGGGCTACGCTAACAATATGATTTCCACTTCCTCTCCGTCGGAACGCACGCTCAATGTTCTTGTGATCGAGGACAATCGCGACCTGGCCCGGCTGTTCTGCGACCTGCTTGAAGTGATGGGGTGCGTGGCGCATGTCGCCTGGAGCGCGCAGTCCGGCCTCGAAGCGGCGCAGGAAAGAACCCCCGACCTGATCTTCTGCGACCTTGGCATGCCCGGCGCGAAGGATGGCTTCGACGTGGCGGCGGAGATCCGCGCCAACGAATCCCTCAAGGACACCTGGCTGATCGCCGTCACCGGGTTCGCCGAATCCGAGACCCACGAGCGCGCCCGTGCCGCCGGCTTCAACCGCGTGTTCGCCAAGCCGGTCAAGTTTGCACAGCTGCAGACGGTCCTCAACGAATTCCGCGCCGCGCACGGCTGACGGCCGCAAGCCGCTTGCGGCAACCCGGCATCCTCCTCTATAGTTCCAGCCCCGGCCTCCTGTGCGCAGGGGCGCTCCGTGCGGGGGCGCCCGGCGGCGGCCGTCGATCCGACAAGGGGACATCCATGACCCATGACCACATGCGCGCCGCCCGGCGGCGGTTCCTGCGCCATGCTGCCGCGGCTGCCGCCACGCTGGGCGCGCCGCTCCCGCTGCTGGCGTCCGGCAGGCAGCCCATCCTGATCGGCCTCGACGGCGAGTTCGGCCTGGGCGACAGCACGTCGGCGCAAGCGATCGAACTCGGGCTGCGCGCGGCGATGCACGAGATCAATGGCAGCGGCGGCCTGCTGGGCGGTCGTCCGCTCGAACTGGTGCTGCGCGACCATCGCTCGATCCCGGCGCGCGGAATCCGCAACATCGAGGAGTTCGCGGCGATGCCCGGCATGGTCGCCGTGTTCGGCGGGCGCTTCTCGCCGGTCATCATCGAGCAGCTGCCGAAACTCAAGGAGACCCGGACGCTGTTCCTGGCGGTGTGGTCCGCCGCCGACGCGATCGTCGACAACGGCATGCGGCCGAACTACATCTTCCGGCTGTCCCTGCGCGACAGCCTGGCCATGCCCTTCATGCTGCAGGTCGCGCAACGCCGCGGCATCACGCGTGTCGGCCTGCTGCTGACCAACACGTCGTGGGGGCGCAGCAACCTGGTCGCCGCCGAGCGCCATGCCGCGGCCGGATCGCCGCGCATCGTGCAGACGGCCTGGTACAACTGGACCGAGAAAACCCTGGTCGACAAGTATCTCAAGCTGGTCGACGCCGGTGCCGAAGCCGTCGTGCTGGTCGCCAACGACGACGAGGCAGCCCTGCTGGTGCGGGAGATGGCAGGGCTTCCTGCCGCCAAGCGCGTCCCCATCCTCAGCCATTGGGGGATCACCGGCGGGGAGTTCTTCCGCAATGCCGGGCCCGCCCTGCGGGAGGTCGACCTGTCCGTCGTGCAGACCTTCAGCTTTTTCCAGGCCGACCGCAAGCATGTCGAACGCTTCCTGAAGAGCGCGGAGGCGGTCGCCGGCATCCGCCGCATCGAGGACATCAAGAGCCCGGTAGGCAGCGCGCATGCCTACGACATGCTGCACATCCTGGCCAAGGCGATCACGCTGGCCGGCACCACCGACCGGAGCGCCGTGCGGAACGCGCTCGAGCGCGTGCGCGAGCATCGCGGACTCGTCCGCCACTATGCGCCGCCATTCACGCCGACGCGCCATGAAGCCCTCGGACCCGAGCAATTGCTGATGGCGCGTTATCGGGACGACGGCGTGCTGGTGCCGTCCGACAGCTAGGCATCATGCGTTTTCACGAGCGGCTTCCCGGCGGGCTGGCGCAGCGATTCGCGTTCGCCGCCGCGGCGCTGGTGACGGTGGCGCTGTTGCTGATCACGCTATCGTCCTGGTGGCTGGTCGCCCGGCAGCATGACGAGGCGGTCGCGACGCTCCAGCGCAAGGAGGCCGAGTTCCAGGCTGCCAGCATCAGCCGGATGATATCGTCGGTGGCCGCGCGCATGGCCGAGCTTTCGGAAAGCTCCATTCTGGCCACCGGCCTTGTCGACAGCGTGGGCAAGGAAGTCTATCTCGGTCCGTTCCTGAACGGCACGCGCGAGATCGGGGGCATCCCGGTACAGATTCTGTTCACCGATTTCGACGGCAAGGAGATTGCCCGCAACGGTAACGCCGATTTCAGTCCTGCCGAGCGCGCCTGGCTGCGGACCCGCATCGAGGCGAGCCAGGAGCAGGCCGCCATCTTTCCCGGCGAACGCGGCCCGGCACTGGTGGCCATCGAGCTGCTGCGTTACGCGCGCACCACGACGCCCGAGGGGGCGCTGCTGTACAAGGTGGCGCTGGCCGACCTGGTGCCGTCCGGGACGATGCGCATCCACTGGGACGCGGACGGGAGCGCCGCGGCGCCTCCGCGCGAGGTCGACCAGGGCAAGATGGTGGCGCCGCTGGCCGTGCCGGAGCCGTTCCGCCAGCTCGGCCTGCAGCTGGTTCTCGATCCGGAGCAGCAACTCGAAGGCGGATTCGTCCCGGAATATTTCCTGATTGGCGGCATTGCCCTGATCCTCGGTTCCCTCGTGTTCGTGGTGGCGTGGCGCCTGGCGCTGGCAATGACCGCCGATCTGAGGCGGCTGCAGGCATTCGCCGCGACGGTGGTCGAGTCGGGCATCGGCCGCCAGCGTGCCGAAGTGCGCGGAACCGCTGAAGTCGCCGGGCTGGCAGGTGCGCTCAACCACATGCTCGACCGGCTGTACGAGCAGCATGCCATGCTGCAGAGCGAGAACCGCCGCAAGGACGATTTTCTTGCCATGCTGGCGCACGAGCTGCGCAATCCGCTGGCGCCGATCTCGGCGGCCGCGCAATTGTTGCGCATCGTGCGCGACCGCGAGCGCATCGACGAGGTGGGCGACATCATTGCGCGCCAGGTGGATCATATGACCGACCTGGTGGACGATCTGCTGGACGTCTCGCGCGTGACGCGGGGGCTGATCAAGATCGAGCGCCAGCCGATCCGCGTGGTGGACGTGATCGACGGCGCGGTCGAGCAGGTGCGGCCGTTGGTGGATGCGCGTGGCCACGGGTTGAGCGTCGAGGTCGCCTGTGGCGGCGCCGTTGTCGTGGGCGACCGCACGCGCCTGGTGCAGATCGTGGCGAACCTGCTGAACAATGCCGCCAGGTACACGCCGGAGAGCGGGCGCATCGTGCTGCGCGCTTCGCGCGACGGCGAATCGGTCCGCATCGAAGTGGCCGACAACGGCGTCGGCATCGGCGCCGATTTGCTGCCCCATGTGTTCGACCTGTTCACCCAGGCGGAGCGCTCGCCGGACCGGTCGCAGGGAGGGCTGGGGCTCGGCCTCGCCCTGGTCAAGAGCCTCGTGGCGCTGCATGGCGGCTCGGTCGAGGCCCACAGCGATGGCCAGGGGTGCGGCAGCCGCTTCGCGGTCGTCCTGCCATGCGCAGGATATGAGCCGCCGCACGTCGCACCCGCGCCGCCGGCCGCGTCGGCCCCGCACAGGCCGCTGCGCATCATGATCGTCGACGACAATGCCGATGCCGCCAGCAGCCTCGCCAGCTTGCTGGCAGCGGACGGCCACCGCACCATGGTCGCGTCCAGCGCCGAGCAGGCGCTCGACATGTTGAACGCAGAGAAGGACAGCGCTGCGCCGGAGGTGTTCCTCCTCGATATCGGCCTTCCGGACCTGGACGGCCATGCGCTGGCGGGACGCCTGCGCAGCCAACCGGCCACTGCACGGGCGCTGCTCGTTGCCGTCACCGGATACGGACAGGAAGACGACCGCCGCAGTGCGCTGGCGGCAGGCTTCGACCATTACTTCGTCAAGCCTGTCGATGCGGACCGGCTGCGCAACATCCTGAGGCGCCTCGCGCAGGCGGGCGGCCCGGGCACGTCGGCAGGCTGAGCCTGCAACGCGCGATCGCTCTCCGGCAGTCGATACCGACGCGTCCGGTGATCCGGACCGTTCGCCGCCGTTCCGCAGCCCGGGTGCATCGCATCGCGCGGTGGCCGCCGCAGACACTGCTCCGCACTGCCCATGGCCGCGTTGCGCCATCGGACGGAGCGACTGTGCACGATCCGTCACCTCCTTGCCGCGCCGGCGATGGCCGGGTAAAGTCGCCGACACGATGCGCTGGCGCAATCCCGCCACCGGCTGCGGGCGTATAGTCGGCGCACTGCGGCCGCCTTCACGAGAGGCCCCGCCGCACCTGACCATCTTTCGGGAGAACCACGATGCTGATCGGAGTACCCAAGGAAATCAAGAACCACGAATACCGTGTGGGCCTGACGCCGTCGAGCGTGCGCGACATCGCCGCCCACGGGCACCAGGTGATCGTCGAGCGCAATGCGGGCGCCGGCATCGGCGTCACCGACGCCGACTACCAGGCGGCCGGCGCCGCCATCGTCGACACGGCCGAGGAAGTCTTCGCCCGCGCCGAGATGATCGTCAAGGTCAAGGAACCGCAGGCCGCCGAGCGCGCGCGCCTGCGCCCGGGCCAGATCCTGTTCACCTACCTGCACCTGGCGCCGGACCCGGCCCAGACCGAGGAACTGGTCGCCAGCGACGCCGTGTGCATCGCCTACGAGACCGTCACCAACGCCCAGGGCGGATTGCCGCTGCTGGCGCCGATGTCGGAAGTGGCCGGACGCATGTCGATCCAGTGCGGCGCGCGCTGCCTCGAGAAGTCCGCCGGCGGCCGCGGCATGCTGCTCGGCGGCGTGCCCGGCGTCGAGGCGGCCAAGGTCACCATCCTCGGCGGCGGGGTCGTCGGCTCCAACGCGGCCATCATGGCCGCGGGCATGGGCGCGCGCGTGGTCGTGATCGACCGCTCGCTCGACACGCTGCGCAACCTCGTGCGCCAGTTCGGCACCCGCATCGAGACGGTGTATTCGACGCGCGACGCCGTCGAGCGCCACGTCCTGGATGCCGACGTGGTGGTGGGCGGTGTGCTGATTCCCGGCGCGGCGGCTCCCAAGCTCGTCACGCGCGAGATGATCGGCCGCATGAAGCCGGGCGCCGTCGTCGTCGACGTGGCGATCGACCAGGGCGGCTGTTTCGCCACCTCGAAGCCGACCACGCATGCCGAGCCGACCTATGTCGTCGACGGCGTCGTGCACTACTGCGTGGCCAACATGCCGGGCGGCGTGCCGCGCACCTCCACCTTCGCGCTCAACAATGCGACGCTGCCCTATGTACTGGCGCTGGCGGACAAGGGTTACCGGCATGCGCTGCGCGACGATCCGCATCTCGCCAACGGCCTCAACGTGCACCGCGGCAAGGTCACGTATGCGGCGGTGGCCGAGGCGCTCGGCTATCAGTACACGCCCATCGCACAGGCATTGCAGTAACCTTCGGGCATGGCGGGCAGGGCCCGCCATGCCATATCCGTGCGGCAATCAGGCGGCACATGCCGTACATTCCGTGCGGCAATTTCTTCACCGGCCGGCTCCCCTGAATATGGGATTGTGACGACATCGCTCGGGCGGTATCGTGCACTCCGCACTGCAGTTTTGTGCAGTGACCCAGAACAATCACCATATCCCGAGACGCCCATGCACAGCCTCCGTTCGATCATCGATGAGCCCGCCTACCTGTCCGAGGCGGAACTGGCCTCCATCCAGCACGCGCGCGACTGGCCGCAGCTGCGCGAACGCGTGCTGCGCACGCTGTCCGCCTTCGACGTCGACGATTTCATGCTGCGCATCGGCACCACGCTGCCGAACGGGGAGCCCCAGGTGCAGGCCTTCGGTTCGCTGCCGGAGTCGCTGCTGGCCCGCTTCCGCGATGCCGGCGAGGACGACCCCGTCGATGCGCGCGCCGCCGGTTCCGGCCTGCCGTTCGAGTGGGAGATCAACGATGTCTGCGAGCGCTCCGGCGCGCCCGGCTACCTGCAGATGCGCATGTGCGGCGTGCGCCGCGGCATCAGCATCGCGCTGCGGTCCGAGCGGCTGTGGTGCCGCATCGATTTCTGCCGCCGCACCATGCCGATGTTCCCGCGCAGCGCGGCTTACCGTGCCCACCTGCTGCTGCTGGCGACCTACCTGCACGAGGCGGCGCGCGGAATCTACGGCCGCGAGCTGGATGACCAGGTCGAGCCGCTGACCGAGCGCGAACTGGAGTGCCTGCGCTTCTCCGCCGGCGGCAAGACCGGCAAGGAGATCGGCATGATCCTCGGCATCTCGCAGCGCACCGTGTATTTCCACATGAAGAACATCGCCCGCAAGTTCAACGTCTACAGCACGCGGCACGCGATCGGGCGCGCCGTGGCGGTCGGTCTGATCAAGCCCGGCGCCTGAACGGGGCAGGCAAGCGGCACCTGCGGGTGTCTCGAAAGAAAGACGGCGCCCGAAGGCGCCGTTTTCTTTCATGGCCCGGCCCGCCGCGGCCCGGCCGACCGCGGCCCGGCAGTCACTGCGACAGCGCCTTCTCGATGTCGGCCACCAGCTTGCGGTCGTCAGGCGCGACCTTGCTCGAATATTGCGCGACCACGTTGCCCTTGCGGTCGATCAGGTACTTGTGGAAATTCCACCTGGGGGCGGTGCCGGTCTGCTTCGTCAGCCAGGCGTGCAGCGGATTGGCCTGGGGGCCCTTGACCGACGACTTGGCGAACATCGGGAACTTGACGCCGTAGGTATTGAAGCAGAAGTCGGCGATCTGTTTCTCGTTGCCGGGCTCCTGCTCGAAATCGTTCGACGGGAAGCCGAGCACCACCAGGCCCTTGCCCTGGTATTTCGCGTGCAGTGCCTCCAGTCCCTCGTACTGCGGCGTGTAGCCGCAATAACTGGCGGTATTGACGACCAGGGCCACCTTGCCGGCGTACTGGCACAGGTTCTGGGGCGCGTCGTCCTGCAGGCGCTTGAAGCGGTGGTCGAGCGCGGCGGGGCAGGATGCGGTGGCGCCGGCCGCCTGCTGCGCGGCGGCGGGCGCCGCCGGTGCCAGCAGCAGCGGCGCCAGCAGCGCGGCCGCGGCGAGCGCGCGCCGGAGGCCGCGCGGCGGAAACAGGGGAGACGAAGTCGCGGTCGATCGCATGGCTGTGTCCTCGAAGAGACGCCGGTAACCGGCACCGGGCCATTCTAGTGCGATTCCGGAAAGCCGTCCGGCGGCAGGCTGCGGGAGGCGGCGCCCGGATGCAATGCCGGCGCGCGCGCCGTTACAATAGGCGCCATGCGAATCCTCCTCATCGAAGACGATGCCATGATCGGCGACAGCGTGCGCAAGGCGTTGCGCGCCGAAGGCTATGCGGTCGACTGGCTCAAGGATGGCCGCGCGGCCGAGAGCGCGCTCGACGAGCATGTGCACGACCTGATGCTGCTCGACCTCGGCCTGCCGAAGAAGGACGGCATCGAGGTGCTGCGCGCCATCCGCCAGAAGGGCAATGCCATCCCGGTCATGGTGCTGACCGCGCGCGACGCCGTCGCCGACCGCGTTGCCGGGCTCGACGCCGGCGCCGACGATTACCTGGTCAAGCCGTTCGACCTGGACGAACTGTCGGCCCGCATCCGCGCGCTGCTGCGCCGCAAGGGCAGCCGTCAGGACGGCGCCCAGGCCTCGACCCTGATCCGCCACGGCAATCTGACCATCGACACCGCCACCCGCGAGGTCACCCGCGACGGCACGCCGGTGAGCCTGTCGGCGCGCGAGTTCACGCTGCTGGCGGCGCTGCTCGACCGTCCCGGGGTGGTGATGTCGGTGGCCCAGCTGCAGGAAAAGCTCTATGGCTGGGACGACGAGGTCGGCAGCAACACCATCGAGGTGTATGTCCACGCGCTGCGCAAGAAGCTCGGCGCCGAGACGATCCGCAACGTGCGCGGCGTCGGCTACATGGTCCCCAAGGCGCAATGAATTCCATCCGGCGCACGCTGCTGGTCTGGCTGTTCGCGGGACTGACCTCCGGCATCGCGGTCGCCGCGCTGCTGATGTACCGCCAGGCGCACCAGGAAGCCAACCGCATCTTCGATTACCAGATGATGCAGCTGGCGGCATCGCTGCCGAGCGTGAATTTCGACCCGGTATCGCCGCGCCGCTACGAAGACCCCGGCATGGAAAAGCAGATCGTCATCCAGATCTGGGACGCCACCGGCACGCGCATCTATCACTCGCACGAGCAGCCGGAACTGCCGCAGCGCGCCGAACTGGGTTTCGCCGACGTCGCCATCGACGAGAGCACCTGGCGCATCTACAGCGTCCTGCAGGGCGACAACGTGGTGCAGGTGGCGCAGCCGGCGCGCATCCGCAGCGAACTCGCCACCGAGATGGCGCTGCGCACCGCCACGCCGCTGTTCCTGCTGTTTCCCTTCCTCGGCGCGCTGGCCTGGCTGGCGGTCGGCATGGGGCTGGCGCCGGTGCGCCGCATCGCCGCCGACGTGCAGCAGCGCCATGTCGATGCGCTCACGCCGGTGGCCGACGCCGACCTGCCCGACGAGATCCGTCCGCTGACGCACGCCTTCAACGACCTGCTGTACAGGCTCGACCGCTCCATCGAGGCGCAGCGCGCCTTCATCGCCAACGCGGCGCACGAGCTGCGTACGCCGCTGACGGCGCTCAAGCTGCGCATCCAGCTGGCCGAGCGTGCCGGCGACCAGGCCGAACGCGCCGCTGCGTTCGCGGAACTGAAGGCCGGCTACGAGCGCAGCATGCGCATGGTGCAGCAGCTGCTGACGCTGGCCCGCCAGGAGCATGGCGGCGCCGCGCGCGGCAGCGGCGAGGTCGACCTGGCGGCCATCGGGCGCGACGCGGTCGCCGAGTTCGCGCGCGCGGCGGCCGACAAGGGCATCGAGATCGGCTTCGACGGCGCGGGCGCGGCGCCGGTTCGCGGCGACGCGGACAGCCTGCGCGTGCTGCTCAACAACCTGGTCGACAACGCGATCCGCTACACGCCGGCCGGCGGCCATGTCGACGTGGCGGTGGCCGCCGCCGATGGCGAGACGGTGCTGACGGTGAGGGACGACGGTCCCAGCATCCCGGCCGCGGAGCGCGAGCGCGTGTTCGACCGCTTCTACCGCGTCGCCGGCACCGGCGTCGAGGGCAGCGGCCTGGGCCTGGCGATCGCGCGCCAGGTGGCCGATGCCCACGGCGCCCGCATCGCCCTGCACGACGGCACGCCCGGCCTGGCGGTGAGCGTGCGCTTCCCGGCGCCCGGCGCGGCCGGCGAATCCGCGGCCCGCCGCGCTTAAGCGGCATTTAAGTTTCGGTTCTTACGATGCACTCCTGATCCGTGCCGCCCGTGCCGCCGATCCTCCAGGACGTCCGCCGGCCGCGCAGCACGCATTCACCAGGAATTGAAAGGAGTGCACCATGCAGCAACAGCGCAGCATTTTCGCCGCCGCCGCCATCGTGCTCGGCCTGGCCGGCATGCCTTCCACCGGCGCGGCCTTTCCGGGGCCGCAGTCGGTCAGGGTGTCCACCGCGGCCACCCCGGCGCAGCCGCCCCAGGCGGTGACGCAATCGGTCGGCGGCATGGCGACCGCCACCGACTTTTCCGGCATCGTCGACCGCTACGGTCCGGCCGTGGTCAACATCAGCGTCGTGGCGAAGACCATGCCCACGCAGGGGCCGGGCCAGGAGGGCCTGGATCCCGACGATCCGTTCCATGAATTCTTCCGCCGCTTCGGCCCGCAGATGCCGCGCATGCCGCGTTCGCCGCTGCTGCGCGGCCAGGGCTCCGGCTTCATCGTCAGCGCCGACGGCCTGATCCTCACCAATGCGCACGTCGTCGACGGCGCCCAGGAAGTCACGGTGCGCCTGACCGACCGCCGCGAGTTCCGCGCCAAGGTGCTCGGCGCCGACCGCAAGACCGACATCGCCGTCATCCGCATCGATGCGAAGAACCTGCCGACCGTGAAGCTCGGCGATCCGGGCGCGATCAAGGTCGGCGAGCCGGTGCTGGCGATCGGCTCGCCCTACGGTTTCGAGAACTCCGCCACCGCCGGCATCGTCAGCGCCAAGTCGCGCTCGCTGCCCGACGGCGATATCGTGCCCTTCATCCAGACCGACGTGGCGGTCAACCCGGGCAACTCAGGCGGCCCGCTGTTCAACATCCGCGGCGAGGTCATCGGCATCAACTCGCAGATCTACAGCCGTTCCGGCGGCTACATGGGCATCTCGTTCGCGATCCCGATCGACGTGGCGGTCAAGGTGCAGGAGCAGCTGGTCAAGCACGGCAAGGTCACCCGTGGCCGCCTGGGCATCAGCATCCAGTCGGTCAACCAGGCGCTGGCCGATTCCTTCGGCCTGAAGAAGGTGCAGGGCGCGCTGGTGGCCTCGGTCGAGGACGGCAGTCCGGCCGACAAGGCGGGCATCGAGACCGGCGACGTCATCATTCGCTTCAACGGCCGCGAGATCAACAGCTCGAGCGAGCTGCCGGGCGCCGTCGCGGCCACCGCCCCGGGCACGTCGGCCCGCGTGGAGCTGATCCGCAAGGGCTCGCCCAAGGTCATCAACGTGACGGTCGGCGAACTGAAGGATGGCACCGCCGCGCGCCGCAGCGACAACGACGAGGACAACGGCCGCCTCGGCCTGGCGGTGCGTCCGCTGACCAAGGAAGAGCAGCGCCGCGCCAACATCAACGGCGGCCTCCTGGTCGAGGATGTCAGCGGCCCCGCGCGCGTGGCCGGCATCCGTCCCGGCGACGTGATCCTGACGCTCAACGGCACCGCCGTCACGTCCGGCGAACAGCTGCGCAGCATGGCGCAGAAGGCCGGCAAGTCGGTCGCGCTGCTGATCCAGCGCGGCGGCGCCAAGGTGTTCGTCCCGATCGAGATGAACTGAGCACGCACCAGGCAAGCCACAGCGATCTCTCACGCTGTCGTGTCCCCGGCCCGCGATCACCGGGGACGCACGAGCGCCGCACGATACCGAAATATCGTGCGGCGCTCACCTTTTTGCGGGCTGCGCAACATGAAGCGCCGGCGCCGCGCGGCGCGCTCATCGATGCGCGATGCCGGTGCGCTCAGGAATTGAGCGGCGGACGCGCCGGCTCCGACGGCGTCGAGATGTCCGACAGGGTGCGATCCACTTCGGCCGAATGCTTGGTCGCCAGGTCGCCCAGCGACAGGATGCCGACCAGCTTCTGCGTGTTGTGGTCCTTCACCGGCAGGCGCCGGATCTGGGCATCGCGCATCTGCTCCATGATCTCGTCGACCGGCTGGTCGTCGAAGCACCATTCCACGTCGGTCGACATGACATCGGATACGCGCTTGCTGTCCGGCGTCGCGCCGGTGGCGACCACCCGGATGGTGATGTCGCGGTCGGTGATCATGCCGACCAGGTCGTCCTGGTCGCACACGGGAATCGCGCCCACGTTCAGTTCGTCCATCAGTTGCGCGGCCCGCAACACCGTCTCGTCCGGCGACAAGGTCGCCACGCCGCGCGTCATGATCTCTGCTACTTGCTGCATGTCTGTCTCCTGTTCAACAACGCCCCGGGCGCGCGGCATGCGCTGGCCTGCGGGGGCGATGTAGCCATTGGATAAGGGATGGGCGGCGAGGTTCGCGCCCGATGCGGCCGGTCGAGGCGCGGTGCGCAAGCGCTCGCGGCGACCGGGCGCCGCGCTGCGTGCGGCCGCGCAACCCGGCGCCCCTCAGGGCTGCATGTAGGCCTGGTATTTCTTCAGGATGGCGTCATAGGTGCCGCTGGCACGGATGCTGCGAAGGCCTTCGTTGAACCGGTCGCGCAATTCGCTGTCGCGGAACACCGCATGGCGCGGCCTGAGGGGAAACAGGTTGTGGTAGACCACCGGCTGGGTGGCATCGATCGATGGCCCGAGATGGCGGCTGAAGTAGCGCAGGATCAGGCGGTCGCCGACCGCCACGTCGACCCGTCCGGCATACAGCAGGCGTACCTGCGTGAGCTGGTGGGCATGTTCCTTGTAGGCGGCGTGTCGCTCGGTGACGGCGCGGAATTCCTCGCCGAGGATCGCATGCGCATTCTGGAAGCCGGCCATGGAATGCCTGGCCAGATCGCCGATCGAGGACAGCATGATGCCGCGCCGTGCCAGCGTGACGGCAACGTTCTGGTAATCGATGTAGGCATCGCTGAAATGCCCGACGCTGCCGATGCCGCGGTCGACCGTCAGCAGCCCGTCGAGCTGTCCCGCGCGGAACATGGCCAGGCCGCGCGCCGGCGGCAGCTGCACCGGCACCATGCGCACGCCGGCGGCGGCCAGTGCCTTCTCCGCGATCTCGTACTCCAGCCCGGCCTTGCCGGATTCCATGATGTAGGGAGGCTTGGCCAGTCCGATGCCGATCCGCGCGGACGGCTTCGCCGAGTCCGCGGCCGCGGCCGCGGCGGGCAGGGCGGACAGCAACAGGACGATGGCAGGCAGGGCACGCATGATCGTAGGAGATCGACAACAATGCAAAAGAGGGAACAGCATGCCGCAAACAGCCGGCGCGGCGCAAGGAAGACAAGCCGGCGCGCCGGCGGCGCGATGCTTCCCTGACATACATGGGGCTTGCGACTATCGGTTCAAGTCGCGTGGTGACTACATGCAATCACCATGTCGCGCAGGCAAGCATGAGCACCCGCTCGCGCCGCACGATGCGGCGGCCGGATGTCCGGTGCCAGGGAAGGCCGGGACGCCGGGCGGTCAGGCGCGCAGCCGCACGGTGTCGGCGGCCTGCCGCACCTGGTTCTGGTAGAGCGCCGCGACGAGATCCGACTGCGTGACGATGCCGACCAGCTTGCGGGTCGCATCGACCACCGGCAGGGTGTGCAGGCCGCTGTCGGAGAACAGCGGCACCAGCGTGGCGATCGGCTGGCTGGCGTCGGCGGTGGCGACCGTGGCGGTCATGATCTGGCCGACGCAGTCCGGCATGCCGTCGTCGTCGGTGCCGCGCAGGCGCCGTGCCGGCCGCAGCATGCGCTGCATGCGTGCCAGCAGCTGGTGCGGCGCTTCCACATGGCCATGGCGGAGGAAGTCGTGCAGGGTCACGATGCCGACCACGTGGCGGTGCCGGTCGATCACCGGCAGCGCCTTGACCTTGTGCACGCGCAGCAGCCGCCATGCCTCGTCCAGGCCGGTGCCGTAGGTGACGGTGACGACGTCGCGCGACATGATGTCGGCGCAGACGGTCTCGCCGAAGCGGCGATGGAAGGCCTGCATCTGCGCGCGCATCAGGATTTCCTCGAGGTCGTCGCGGCTGATGTCGAGCACCTGGTTGTATTGCAGGAGGGCGGCGTCGAGGTCGGCGGCCGACAGGCCGCTGCGTTCGCCGGGCGGCGGGTCGGCGGTGCCGTGGCGCGGCGCGTGGTCGATCGGGACGTGCGGATAGCGGCGGCCGCACAGGCGGTTGTAGGCGATGCCGGTGGACAGCAGGGCAAGGGTGTCGACGCCGACCGGCGACAGCGCATACAGGAAGCCGGATTCGGCGACACCCGGCGACAGCATCGCCGCGCCGAGCGCCACCGCGCCGCCGGGCGGATGCAGGCAGCGCAGCGCGAACATCGCCGCGATGGCCGCGCCGACCGCGACGCTGGCGGCCAGCAGCGGCACGCCGATCAGCTTGGCGCAGGCCACGCCGACCAGCGCCGACACCACGTTGCCGCCGAGGACCGGCCACGGCTGCGCCAGCGGACTGGCCGGCGCGCAGAACACGAGGATCGCCGACGCGCCCATCGGCGCCACCAGCCAGACCGCGCCGGCCTCGCCGGCGGCAATCCGGCCGACCATGCCGGCGACGAAGATGCCGATCAGCGCGCCGAGCACCGAGCGCGCGCGTTCGCGCGCGTCGATCGCGAAAGGATCCGGCAGGAGACGGCGCAGGCGCGCGAGCAGCGTGTTCACGATGGGCGATGGCGGTCGGTGCGCGTGCGGCCGGATGGCGTCCGCCGTGGGGCACGCGCGCGGCAAAGGGCGCCATCCTAGCATGCGCCGGCGCGATCAGTCGGTCGACCGCCGGCGCGCACGACAGCCAGGATGCCCGGCGGGTTCACCACGGCCGCCACGCGCGCCGGTTACTTGTAGATGCCGCAGGCGAAATAGATGTCGTCGACCGCCTCGACGTAGGTGCTCTTCTTCTCGATCTGCTTGGTGACCGGGTTGGGCCAGCGGTAGTCGACCCAGCCCTTGCCTTCCTTGCTGGCCGCCGTCTCGGACAGCATGCGCACGAAGGGCACGCCGTCGACATCCTTGAGGTCGCCGAGCGGCTTGCCGAGCAGGCGCGGGTTGGCGCCGTGGGCGAGGGTGGTGCCGCCGGCCTGCTTGCGGGCGGCGAACAGGTACAGGTCCTTCATGTGGAACTGGCCGTTGGGCGTGTTGATCTCGGCGAAGGTCTTCTCCGCGCCATTGGCCTTGTAATAGGCGATGGCCTTCTTCACCAGCGCCACCGCTTCCTCGGCGGTGCCGCGTTCGGAGGCGCCGGCGGCGCCCGACAGAATGCAAGCAAGGCCCAGCAGTGCTGCAGAAATGATCCGCTTCATGTCGTCTCCCCTGTGTCGGTGTGGGTGTGGGTCCGGAAGGCGCGCCGTGCACGATGCGGCACGGCGCCGCCGAAGTCCATGGTAGGGGCCGGCGATGCCGGATGGCAAGAAAGGAATGCGCGGCCGGCGCGGACGGCGTGGCGCCGATGCCGCACCATCCTGCGCCAGGCGGGCGGCCGTCCATAACCGGGCGCTATGGGTCGCCGACTGGCCGCTATCGCCGTTGCCATGCCCGCGGGATACACTGCTGGCGATCCGCCATGTCCAGCCCGAGGAATCCGCCGCCATGCCCGTCACGACCGGCCGCCGTGCCCGCCGCCTGCTTGCCTGTTGCCTGCCCGCGCTGTCGGGCGTCCTGCTGTCCGGCTGCGCCGGCGGCCCGCCGATCGACACGCGCTACAGCGCCGATTCCCAGGACAGCCGTGTGCGCTACATCATCCTGCATTACACCGAGGGCGATTTCGACCGCTCGCTCAGGACGCTGACCAAGGGGCCGGTCAGCAGCCATTACCTGGTGTCGGAGCAGCCGCCTGTCGTGTACCGCCTGGTGGACGAGGAACGCCGCGCCCACCATGCCGGCGTCAGTGCCTGGAAGAGCGATGCCCAGCTCAACTTCAGCTCGATCGGCATCGAGATCGTCAACCGCGGCTACCAGGACACGCCCCAGGGCCGCGTCTATTATCCCTATCCTCCCGAGCAGATCCGCCTGGTGATCGACCTGGTGCGCGACATCGCGCGGCGCCACGGCGTGAAGCCGGAAAACGTGCTCGGCCATTCCGACATCGCGCCGCAGCGCAAGATCGACCCGGGCCCGCTGTTCCCGTGGAAGCAGTTCGCCGACGCGGGCCTGATCGTGTGGCCCGATGCGGCACGCGTGGCGGAGCGGATGAAGGAATACGAAGGCAGGCTGCCGGAAGTCGGCTGGTTCCAGGCCCGGCTGGCGCTGCACGGCTATGCCGTGCCGGTGCACGGCACGCTCGACGAGCAGACCCGCAGGGTGCTGATCGCCTTCCAGACCAGGTACCGGCCTTCCCGCTTCGACGGCACGCCGGATGCCGAGACGGCGGCGCTGCTCGACGTGCTGACCGCGCCGCTCCTGCCCGCTCCAGCGGCCACCGCCCCCGCGACGCACGCGCACTGAGGCGGCCGGATGCTCCAGTGGCGGGCGCCGGCGACGTCGGCGTGTGCGCGGCTGCCATGACGTCCTGCATTGTTGGCGGCATGCGTCGCGCGCCCGGCGCCCGCCGCCGGCAGCACCACGACGAACGCGTCGCCGCCGGCAATCGGTAAAGCCGGCCCCGGGTCGAACTCCGACGGCGGGAAACCGGCGCGCCGGCGGCGACTCCAAGCGCCAGTGACCACCCGGCCGCCGCCGCGCGGCGGACATCCGCGATGACCGACACTCCCGCACTGCAAGTCTTCCTCGATCTCGATGGCGTGTTCGCCGATTTCGACAAGCGCGTCCTGCACCTGACCGGGAGGCATCCGGACAAGTTGCCGACCGACCGCCTGTGGCGCGCCATCGGCGCCGACCGCCGCTTCTTCGCGGAACTGGAACTGATCGAGGGCTGCATGCTGCTGTGGCAAGCGACGCGCGACCTGGAGCCCGTCTTCCTCACCGGCGCGCCGCGCGCGAAGGCCTTCCAGGAGCAGAAGCGCGAATGGGTGGCCCGCGTGTTCGGGCCGGAGTTCACGGTGCACGTGGTGCCGCGGCGGCTGAAGAAGGATTTTGCCGGCCCGCACCGCGTGCTGATCGACGATTCCCCCGAGAACATCGCGCAGTGGATCGCCCACGGCGGCCACGGCATCCTGCACCGGGGCGACCACGCGTCGACGGTGCGGGCGCTGCAGGAGCTGATCGATCTCTACCGCCGGACCCGCGAGGAACGGTCGGCCGGCGGCAAGGGCGGGGCAGATTAGGCCGGGCCGGCGCCAGCGGGCATCTCGGCGCACCAGCGGTCGCGGCCCTGGCGCTTGGCTTCGTAGAGCGCCTTGTCGGCGCGCACCATGGCATCGCCCAGGTCGATCTCGTTGCGCACGAAGGCGTAGCCCATGCTGAAGGTCAGCGGGTCCATGCCCTGGGGACGCGATGCTTCCTTGCGCAGCGCATCGCGCAGGCGCTGGAAGATGGCCGGTACCGCGTCTTCCTCGATGGCCGGCATCACCAGCATGAACTCCTCGCCGCCGAACCGGCCCAGTTCGAAGTCGTCCTGCAGGTTGGCGCGGCAGGCGTGGGCGAAGGCCACCAGCGCCTCGTCGCCGGCCTGGTGGCCCCAGGTGTCGTTGATGCGCTTGAAATGGTCGATGTCGAGCAGCGCGATGCAGAAGCGCATGCCCGCCGGCGGCGTGCGCTTGAGCGCCGCGCGCGCGAACTCGAGCACGCTGCGGCGGTTGCGCAGTCCGGTCAGCTCGTCGCGGGTGGCCAGGCGCGACATGCGGCGCTTCTGGCGGTTCTGCGCCAGCAGGTAGGCCAGCAGGCTGATGATCAGCGCCGCGCACATGCCCAGCGCCAGCCACAGCGCGGTGGTCGAGGCCCGTTCGGCGCGCTGCTCGGCGCGCAGCAGGCGATTCTCGGTCTCGCGCTGCTGGGCCTCGAAACGGCCCTGCAGCGAGGCGGCCTTGGCCACGTTCGCTTCATGCGAATACGCCGCCTGCGCATCGTTGAGACGCACCGCTTCCGCATAGGCATTGGGATAGTCGCGCAGCGTCGCATAGACCTCGGCCGCCATCCGATGGAACATCACGCGGTACTTGGACGCTTCCAGGCGGCGCACGATGGCGCGGCAGCGCTCCAGTTCCGCCAGCGCCTCGCGCTCGCGGTGCAGGCCGGCCAGCGCGCCGGCGCGCACCAGGCGGACATTCAGCTCGAGGTCGGGCACCCTGTTGTCGGCGAACTCCGGCAGCGCGCGCTCGGCCGCCGACAGCGCTTCGCGGAATCGCTTCTCTTCCAGTTCGACGCGCGCCAGCAGCCGCAGCGAATAGGCGGCGCCGTGGGTATCGCCGATCGTTCCCGACAGCCGGAGCGCCGCATCGATGTGGGGCCGCGCCTCGCGCCACTCGCGGCCGTCGAGGAAGGCCACCGCGAGGTCATGGTGGATGGTGGACGCCAGGTTCGGATGACGGCGCTCGTCGATCAGCTGCAGCGCCCGGGTGGCGTATTCCTTCGCCTTGCGGGTGGCGCCGGCGTCGATGCTCTCGAGGCGGTACACCGACAGGATGGAACTGAGCAGCGATGCCACCGCGATGCGGTCCTGCAGCGTCTCGTACTGCGCATGCGCGCGCAGGAAGTGGTCGAGCGCGTCGGCGGCGCGGTCCAGCGTCGAATAGGCCAGACCCTTGAGCCAGGTCGAATAGGCCAGGCAATGCGGCAGTTCGGCGTCGATGGCGTAGGCCAGTACCGGATCGAAGGCGCCGATGTCCGCCTCCTTCAGCGATTCCGTGAACACCAGGTTGGCCCGCAGCGAACGGAATACGCAATCCGCCGAGGCATTGCCGAGCCGGGTGGCCAGCGCTTCGCCGGCCTCGATGGCGCGGCGCGCGGTGCCGTTGTCGCCCAGCTCCATGGCCGTGACGGCGATGTTGCGCCAGGCGGTGAGCTGGCGCGGCGCCGGCACGCCGGAAGGTGTCGCCAGGATGGCGTTGGCTTCCGCCAGCACCGCCTTCGGATTGGAGGCCGTCAGGCTGGCGAGCTGTTCGTCGAAGCCGGGCGTGCTGGCAGTCTGTGCCGTCTGCTGGGCGGTCGCCGGCAGGCAGAGGAAGGCGCCGAGGACCAGTGCCAGCGAGGCCCACGGCGCACCCGTGGCGCGCGGCATGCGGGCCGGCGAGCCGTCGCGAGCCCGGCGGCGGGCACGATGGGGTTGCAACGGCGGCAGGCTGTCTGGCTGGTCTCGCATGTGTTTGTGCACAGAAAGCGGCACATTAATGTTTTCCGCATGGTAACACTTTGCCTTTCCTCAATGCGCAATGCCGAGAATGGCTGCAAATGTGCCGCGAAGCATGCGAGGTTCATGGCGGCAATGCAAGACGAGGGCGAGGGGTTTTGAAAGACTGGCGCTGTGCGGCGGCAGGGAACAACGGCGACTGCCGGCACACCGCAGACAGAGGAGAAAGCCATGGTCCACATGCATTCCGACGGCATGCAGCAGGACGGCGCCGGCACCTGGTTGCCATGGCCGCCGTCCCGGCGCGAGCGCGATACGGTCTATGTCGTCCCCACGCCCGAGGACTGGGCGGGACGCGCCAGCGGACTGGGCGAGCACGGCATGCCCGCCGGCGATCATCCGGACCCGCAGCAGGCGTCCAGCCGCGAATGAACCGTGCAAGCCGCCGGGGACGGGGCGCACTCCGCCGCGGCCCGTCTTCCGGTCAGAGCCTTACAGCAGTTCGAGAATCTTCGTGTTGCGGCGCGCCACGCAGAACCATTCCTCGCCGCGACGCGCATTGCGGTCCGGGAACACGATGTAGCCATCCTCCTGCGCGACCACCTCGGTGCCGTCCTTGCGCACGCCGATCAGGTCGCCGCGCACCAGCCGGTCGAAGCTTTTCCAGGGACGCGCGAATGCATCCTCGTCATGGGTCTTGTCGATCACGTCATGGATCGACAGGTGCTCCACGTCCCGCGCTGCAGGCGGCACCGGCTTCGGGCCGTCGGAAATCCCCAGCAGGGCCAGCGTGTTGGACGCCGCGCGATACGCCACCTCGGGCGCGTTCGGGTCGTCGTGCTGGCCGCATTCGAGCGTCAGCGCATAGCCGCCCGACGCGCGCATGAATTCCGTGGTGCCGACGCCGTAGCGCAGGTCGGTCTGCGGCGTCTTCAGGTCGCCGTGCTCGCGCAGGCGGCGCTCGACACCGCGCGCATAGGTCTCCATCCAGCCGTCGACGAAGCGGGTCACGCCCAGGTGCACGGCCATGGTGCGCTCGGCCTTCTCGTGGCGGAACGGCTGCACCGTGCCGTCGTTGTCTTCCGGCCCCATCATCACGAACGGCACGTCGCCGGCCGAGAACGAATGCAGGTCGAGCAGGACGTCGTGCGACGCCAGCAGCGGGCACAGCCAGTTGGCGATGCGGTCTTCGAAGTCCGCCGGGTGCTCGGTCGGGAACAGGCAGCGGTTCAGGTTGCGATCGCCGACCCGGGTGCCGTTCGCATAGGCGAGCGGATTGGTCACCGGGATGAAGGTCACGGTGCCGGCCACGATGTGCAGGCGGCCGGATTCGATGTCGTCGATCAGGCGCAGGATGCCCTTGGTGCCGCAGGTCTCGTTGCCGTGCACGGCGCCGGAGATCACGATACGCGGGCCCGGCGCGGTGCCGGTGTAGGAAACGGATTTGAAATGCATCGTCGGGGTCGCAGCAAGAGTGAGTGGCCGGTGCGGCCGCGGTCGCACCGGCTCCCGGGCGGGGCACCGGGCGAGGAACGCGGTCCGGTCCGCCAGTTTACCGGCATTGCCCGCGGCGCGCCCGGTGCCGCCGCAGCGCGGCCCATGAATTGGCGTGCGCGACGCATGAGTTCCGTTCATGGGCGGCCCGGCGGCGCCCGTGCCCACCCGGATGCAGGCTGCCGTCGTCCATCGTCGTCCGCGTTCATCCGCCTAGTTCTTTCGGCCTAGCCGGCCACGCCGCGGCTAGTCCTTGGGGTGGAAGCCCCTTACTCCGATTGCCCGCCCCGGCCCACACCACCGGCGAATGGCTGCGGCCGGCCCCGGCTCGTAGAGTGGCCCCATACCGACCAGGGATATCTCTCATCGAAAGGGGCGATCATGACCACCAACAGGCAGCGGCTGTCGGTCCTCGTCAGCAGCACGTTCGCGTTCACCATCTGCTTTGCGGTCTGGATGATGTTCGCGGTGCTGGGCATTCCGATCAAGAACGCGCTGCAGCTCAACGAGACCCAGTTCGGCCTGCTGGCCGCCACGCCGGTGCTGACCGGCTCGCTGGTGCGGGTGCCGCTGGGCATCTGGACCGACCGCTTCGGCGGCCGCGTCGTCTTCTTCTGCCTGATGCTGGCGACGGTGGTGCCGATCTTCCTGATCAGCCATGCCACCGAGTTCTGGCATTTCCTGGTGCTCGGGCTGTTCGTCGGCGTGGCCGGCGGCTCGTTCTCGGTCGGCACGCCGTATGTCGCGCGCTGGTTCCCGCCGCAGCGCAAGGGCCTGGCGATGGGCGTGTTCGGCGCCGGCAATTCCGGTTCCGCGCTGACCAAGTTCGTCGCCCCGGCCATCATCGTCGCCTTCGGCTGGCAGGTGCTGCCGCAAGTCTATGCGGCCGCCATGCTGGTGACCGCCATCCTGTTCTGGATGTTCTCCCATACCGATCCGGCGCACGCGACCGCGTCGAAGGAATCGTTCTCGGCCCAGCTGAAGATGCTCAAGGACCCGCGCGTATGGCGCTATTGCCAGTACTACTCGGTGGTGTTCGGCGGCTATGTCGCGCTGGCGCTGTGGATGACCAAGTACTACGTGTCCGAATACGGCTTCGACATGAAGCTGGCCGCGCTGCTGGCCGCCTGCTTCTCGCTGCCGGGCGGCGTGCTGCGCGCGCTGGGCGGCTGGATCGCCGACAAGTACGGCGCCTACAAGGTGACCTGGTGGGTCATGTGGGTGTGCTGGGTGTGCTTCTTCCTGCTGTCGTATCCGCAGACCTCGATGACGGTCAGGACGGTGTCCGGCGAGATGCAACTCGACATCGGCATCAACGCCTGGATGTTCACCGTGCTGCTGTTCGTGGTCGGCGTGGCCACGGCGATCGGCAAGGCATCGGTGTTCAAGTTCATCTCCGACGATTTCAGCCACAACATCGGCGCCGTTTCCGGCGTGGTCGGGTTGGCCGGCGGCCTGGGCGGCTTCATCCTGCCGATCATGTTCGGCGCCCTGGTCGATCTGACCGGCATCCGTTCCTCGGCCTTCATGCTGCTGTACGGAACCGTGTGCGTCTCGCTGGTGTGGATGCATTTCTCGTTCAAGCCGGAGCGCGGCACGCCGGCGTCGGCCGGCGACGGCGAGCCGGCGCTGCGCCCGGTGCGCGCCGGCGCCGCCGAGGCGGCTGGGCGCAAGGCCATGGTCGCGTGACCCGCACCGCATGACACGCATGCGGCCGTCCGCCGGGAAGCGGGCGGCCATCGATCGAACCGCCGCGCGTCATGCCGACACGCGGCTTTCTGCAAGGAGGACCCCATGAGCAAATATCTGATCACCCAGTGGGAACCCGAGGTTCCCGCGTTCTGGGTCAGCAAGGGAAAGGCGACGGCCAACCGCAACCTGTGGATCTCGATCCCGGCGCTGCTGCTGTCCTTCGCCGTGTGGATGGTGTGGAGCGTGGTGGTGGTCAACCTGCCCAACATCGGCTTCCAGTACAGCACCAACCAGCTGTTCTGGCTGGCCGCCGTGCCGGGCCTGTCGGGTGCGACGCTGCGCATCTTCTACTCGTTCATGGTGCCGATCTTCGGCGGCCGCAAGTGGACCACGATCTCGACCGCGTCGCTGCTGGTGCCGGCGGTCGGTATCGGCATGGCGGTGCAGGACCCGTCCACCAGCTATCCGACCATGCTGATGCTGGCGTTGCTGTGCGGTTTCGGCGGCGGCAATTTCGCCTCGTCGATGGCCAACATCAGCTTCTTCTTCCCGAAGGCGCAGAAGGGGTATGCGCTGGGCATGAATGCGGGCCTGGGCAACCTGGGCGTGTCGGCGGTGCAGTTCGTGGTGCCGCTGGTGATCACTGCCGGCGTGTTCGGCGGGCTCGGCGGCGATCCGCAGGTGTGGGCAAAGGGCGCGGAGACGAAGCAGATGTGGCTGCAGAATGCCGGCTTCATCTGGGTGCCGTTCATCCTGATGACGACCCTGGCGGCCTGGTTCGGCATGAACGACCTGTCGTCGGCCAAGGCCTCGTTCTCGGAACAGGCCATCATCTTCAAGCGCAAGCACAACTGGCTGATGTGCTGGCTGTACATCGGCACCTTCGGTTCCTTCATCGGTTATTCGGCGGCCTTTCCGCTGCTGACCAAGACGCTGTTCCCGGACGTGAACCCGCTGCAGTACGCCTTCCTCGGCCCGCTGGTGGGCGCGCTGGCGCGGGTGGCCGGCGGCTGGGTGTCGGACAAGCTGGGCGGCGCCGTCGTGACGCTGTGGACTTTCATCCTGATGATCGGGGCGGTGGTCGGGGTGATCGCGTTCCTGCCGTCGTCGGCGTCGGCAGGCAGCTTCAGCGGCTTCTTCTGGATGTTCATGCTGCTGTTCGCCGGCACGGGCGTCGGCAATGCGTCGACCTTCCGCATGATTCCGGTGATCTTCCTGACGATGCACCAGCGCATGACCGCGGGTCAGCCTTCTGCGCTGCAGGCTCAGGGTGTTGCGGCGGCCAACAAGGAGGCTGCTGCGGTGCTCGGGTTTACCTCGGCGGTGGCGGCCTATGGCGCGTTCTTCATTCCGAAGAGCTATGGCACCTCGATCGCGCTGACCGGCGGGCCGGAAGCCGCGCTGTGGTGCTTCATCGGGTTCTATGTGACCTGCATTGCGATCACGTGGTGGTTCTATGCGCGGCGCGGGGCTGAGATGCCTTGCTGATGGTTTGATTGATTGTTTGATTGATTGTTTGTTTGATGCGGCAGATGGGCTTCCTTTGTACGCGCACGAGGAGCCAACGGGTAAGGGGGACGGGGTCGGCACTACGCGGCCCAGCCTACCGCCACATTCGTGGCGTGTATCTGGCTCGCCGCTCCGTACCGACCCCGTCCCCCTCACCTGACTGACGACGCGCACAGACCGTGACTGCACGCGCCGGCTCTCCAAATTCCGCCACTAATACGCAGCCTCACCTATGGCTAAGCCGGTCAAGTCACGGAGCGGACATGCCGGCACTGGCACCGCCACGCTTTGGAGCTGCCGGCGGAGCGGTTGCCGAAACGGATCAGGGCCAAAACTTGTTTGAGGCCGCAGGCCGAGTTGTTTGGGACCCCGTTTCGGCAACCGCTCCGCCGGGCGCCCGCAGGGCGACCCCGCAGGGGCAGCGGAACAGTGTGGCGGTGCCAGTGCCGGCATGTCCGCTGCCTGCATGCCAAGGACAGACCACTACAACCAGTGCAGCGGTGCCAGTGCTGGCGGCATGGCCGCTGCCTGCGTCCCAAGAAAACAAGCCGCCATAGTTCTTTCGAACTAGTCGACCTAGCCCGAACCACCACCACCCGTCCGCCTTCCTGCGAATACCTTGAACTCACCCCGGTCCGTAGACTGATTCCATCCCGACGACGACCAGCAACACGCCTGCCGGCAGGCGCGACCACGGAGAAGCCATGAGCCACTTTCTCGACAGACTGAAGTTCTTCACCAAGACCCGCGACACGTTCTCCAACGGACACGGCGCCGTGGTGAAGGAAGACCGCACCTGGGAAAACGCCTACCGCCAGCGCTGGCAGCATGACAAGATCGTGCGCTCCACGCACGGCGTCAACTGCACCGGATCATGCAGCTGGAAGGTGTACGTCAAGAACGGCCTGATCACCTGGGAGACCCAGCAGACCGATTATCCGCGCACCCGCCCGGACCTGCCCAACCACGAACCGCGCGGCTGCCCGCGCGGCGCGTCCTACTCGTGGTACGTGTACTCGGCCCAGCGCGTGAAATACCCGATGGTGCGCGGCCGCCTCATGGAAATGTGGCGCCACGCCCGCACCGCCATGACCCCGGTCGAAGCCTGGGAATACGTCTCGCAGAATCCCGAGCGCGCCAGGCGCTACAAGTCGGTGCGCGGCCAGGGCGGATTCGTGCGCGCCACCTGGGACGAGGTGAACGAGATCATCGCCGCCGCCAACGCCTACACCATCAAGAAATACGGCCCCGACCGCATCATCGGCTTCTCGCCGATCCCCGCGATGTCGATGGTCAGCTATGCCGCCGGCACCCGCTACCTGTCGCTGATCGGCGGCGTCGCCATGAGCTTCTACGACTGGTACTGCGACCTGCCGCCGTCGTCGCCGCAGATCTGGGGCGAGCAGACCGACGTGCCCGAGTCGGCCGACTGGTACAACGCCACCTACCTCATGGTGTGGGGCTCCAACATCCCGATGACACGCACGCCGGACGCCCATTTCTACACCGAGGTGCGCTACAAGGGAACCAAGACCGTCGCGGTGTCGTCCGACTTCGGCGAGATGGCCAAGTTCGGCGACATCTGGCTGGCACCGAAGCAGGGCACCGATGCGGCGCTGGCGATGGCGATGGGCCACGTGATCCTCAAGGAATTCCACCTCACCGGCAAGTCGCAGTATTTCCGCGAGTACGGCAAGCAGTACACCGACTTCCCGATGCTGGTGGTGCTCAAGGACAAGGACGGCACGCTGCTGCCCGACTACTTCCTGCGCGCGTCCCAGCTCGACGGCAGCCTGGACGAGACCAACAACCCGGAATGGAAGACCCTGGTGCTCGACGCGAAGACCGGCCGCATCGCTGCGCCGTCGGGTTCGATCGGCTTCCGCTGGGGCGAATCCGGCAAGTGGAACCTGGAGATGAAGGATGGCAAGGGCGGCGAGATCGACCCGACCCTGTCGCTGCTCGGCCAGCATGACGACGTGGTCTCCGTCGGCTTCCCGTACTTCGGCGGCACCGACCACAACGATCTGCTGATGCGCAACGTCCCGGCCAAGCGCGTCAGGCTGGCCGACGGCACGACCGCGCTGGTGGCCACCGTCTACGACCTGTCGCTGGCCAACTACGGCGTCGACCGGGGTCTCGGCGGCGGCAACGTCGCCGCCAGCTACGACGACGACATCCCCTACACGCCGAAGTGGCAGGAAAAGCACACCGGCGTCAAGGCCGCCGACGTCGTCACCGTGGCGCGCGAATTCGCCGACAACGCCGACCGCACCCGCGGCAAGAGCATGGTCATCGTCGGCGCCGCGCTGAACCACTGGTACCACATGGACATGACCTACCGCGGCATCATCAACATGCTGATGATGTGCGGCTGCGTCGGCCAGAGCGGTGGCGGCTGGGCCCACTACGTCGGCCAGGAAAAGCTGCGCCCGCAGACCGGCTGGACCCCGCTGGCCTTCGCGCTCGACTGGAACCGCCCGTCGCGCCAGATGAACTCGACGTCATTCTTCTACGCCCACACCAGCCAGTGGCGCCACGAGAAGCTGCACACCTCCGAGATCCTCTGCCCGACCGCCGACGGCAAGGTCGCCGAGATGTCGCTGATCGACTTCAACGCCAAGGCGGAACGCCTCGGCTGGCTGCCGTCGGCGCCGCAGCTGGAAACCAATCCGCTCGACGTGGTGCGCGCCGCCGATGCCGCCGGCCGCGATCCGAAGGACTACGCGGTCGAACAGCTCAAGGCCGGCAAGCTCAATTTTTCCTGCGACGACCCGGACAACCCGGCCAACTTCCCGCGCAACATGTTCGTGTGGCGCTCCAACATCCTCGGCAGCTCGGGCAAGGGCCACGAGTATTTCCTCAAGTACCTGCTTGGCACCCAGAACGCGCTGATGAGCGAGGAAGAGGGCTGCGTCAAGCCCAAGCACGTCAAGGTGCGTCCGGCCGCCGAAGGCAAGCTCGACCTGCTGGTGGTGCTCGACTTCCGCATGTCGACCACCTGCCTGTACGGCGACATCGTGCTGCCGACCGCCACCTGGTATGAGAAGGACGACCTCAACACTTCCGACATGCACCCGTTCATCCACCCGCTGTCGGAAGCCGTGCAGCCGCTGTGGCAGTCGAAGTCCGACTGGGAGATCTACAAGGGCATCGCCAAGAAGTTTTCCGAGATCGGCGGCGAATACCTCGGCACGCAGAAGGACCTGGTCCTCACGCCGCTGATGCACGACACCCCCGGCGAGCTCGGCCAGCCGTTCGACCCGAAGGACTGGCGCGCCGGCGAATGCGAACCGGTGCCCGGCAAGACCATGCCGGCCATGACCGTGGTCGAGCGCGACTACCGCCAGGTCTACCGCAAGTACACCTCGGTCGGCCCGCTGCTGGAAAAGGCCGGCAACGGCGGCAAGGGCATCTCGTGGAACACGCAGCACGAGGTCGACATCCTGCGCGGCATCAACCGCACGGTACAGGAAGAGGGCATCGCGAAAGGCCAGCCGCGCCTGGAGACCGCGATCGACGCCGCCGAGATGATTCTGTCGCTGGCGCCGGAAACCAACGGCCACGTGGCGGTGAAGGCCTGGGACGCGCTGTCGAAGATCACCGGGCGCGACCACACGCATCTTGCGATCCCGCGCGAGCACGACTCCATCCGCTTCCGCGACGTGCAGGCGCAGCCGCGCAAGATCATCAGCTCGCCGACCTGGTCGGGCCTGGAAAGCGAGGAAGTCAGCTACAACGCCGGCTACACCAACGTGCACGAGCTGATCCCCTGGCGCACCCTGACCGGCCGCCAGCAGTTCTACCAGGATCACCTGTGGATGCGGCAGTTCGGCGAGGGCCTGTGCCTGTACAAGGCGGCGATCAACACCAAGACCACCGAGGCGGTGCGCTATGCCAAGCCGAACGGCAACAAGGAGATCGCGCTGAACTGGATCACGCCGCACCAGAAGTGGGGCATCCATTCGACCTACTCGGACAACCTGCGCATGCTGACGCTGTCGCGCGGCGGGCCGCACGTGTGGCTCTCGGAAGACGACGCGAAGGACGCCGGCATCGCCGACAACGACTGGATCGAGGTGTTCAACGTCAACGGCACGCTGACCGCGCGCGCCGTGGTCAGCCAGCGGGTGCCGCGCGGCATGACCCTGATGTACCACGCCCAGGAAAAAATCGTGAACGCGCCGGGCGCCGAGATGTCAGGCAAGCGCGGCGGCATCCACAACTCGGTCACGCGGGCGGTCACCAAGCCGACCCACATGATCGGCGGCTATGCCCAGCTGTCGTACGGCTTCAACTACTACGGCACGGTCGGCTCCAACCGCGACGAGTTCGTGCTGATCCGCAAGATGAAGCATGTCGACTGGCTGGAGGGGCCGCGCGTCGAAGTGCAGGAAGAAAAGCGCGCGCCGCGTCCGAAAGCCGTGGCCGCAGTACGCGAGGAAGAGGCCGCCATCGCCATGCAGGCGAAGCCCGTCTAACAAGGAGCTGACATGAAAATCAGAGCGCAGATCGGCATGGTACTGAACCTGGACAAGTGCATCGGTTGCCATACCTGCTCGATCACCTGCAAGAACGTCTGGACCAGCCGCGACGGCGTCGAGTACGCCTGGTTCAACAATGTCGAGACCAAGCCAGGCATCGGCTATCCGAAGGAATGGGAGAACCAGGACAAATGGAACGGCGGCTGGAAGCGCAACGCCGACGGCCGCATCGAGCCGCGCCAGGGCAGCCGGCTGAAGATCCTGGCCAACATCTTCGCCAACCCGAACCTGCCGGCCATCGACGAATACTACGAGCCGTTCACCTACGACTACGAGCGCCTGCAGAATGCGCCGCTGTCGGAGACGCCGCCGACGGCGCGCCCGGTGTCGGTCATCACCGGCAAGAAGATGGACAAGATCGAATGGGGTCCGAACTGGGAGGACGACCTCGGCGGCGAGTTCGCCAAGCGCAGCCGCGACAAGCTGTTCGACAACGTGCAGAAGGAGATGTACAGCACCTTCGAGAACACTTTCATGATGTACCTGCCGCGCCTGTGCGAGCACTGCCTCAATCCGGCCTGCGTGGCGTCCTGCCCGTCGGGCTCGGTCTACAAGCGCGAGGACGACGGCATCGTGCTGATCGACCAGGACAAGTGCCGCGGCTGGCGCATGTGCATCTCCGGCTGCCCGTACAAGAAGATCTACTACAACTGGTCGTCCGGCAAGGCGGAGAAGTGCACCTTCTGCTTCCCGCGCATCGAGGCCGGCCAGCCGACCGTCTGCTCGGAAACCTGCGTGGGCCGCATCCGCTACCTCGGCGTGATGCTGTACGACGCCGACCGCATCGAGGCGGCCGCATCGGTGGCGGACGAGCAGGACCTGTACCAGTCGCAGCTCGACCTGTTCCTCGACCCGCGCGATCCGAAGGTGATCGCGGAGGCCAGGAAGCAAGGCATCCCGGATTCCTGGCTGGAGGCTGCTGCCCGCTCGCCGGTCTACAAGATGGCGATGGAATGGAAGATCGCCTTCCCGCTGCACCCGGAATACCGCACGCTGCCGATGGTCTGGTACATCCCGCCGCTGTCGCCGATCCAGGCCGCGGCCGAGAGCGGCAGGATGGGCATGAACGGCATCATCCCGGATACGAAGAGCCTGCGCATCCCGGTGCGTTATCTTGCCAACCTGCTGACCGCGGGCCGCGAGGAGCCGGTGGTGCATGCGCTCGACCGCATGCTGGCGATGCGCGCCTACATGCGCGGCAAGTCGGTCGACGGCGTCGAGAACCTCGACGTGCTGCGCCAGACCGGCATGACCCGCGCGATGGCCGAGGACATGTACCACATCATGGCCATCGCCAACTACGAGGACCGCTTCGTGATCCCGTCCAGCCACAAGGAAATGGTGGAGGACAGCTTCAACGAGAAGGGTTCCTGCGGCTTCTCGTTCGGCAATGGCTGCTCCGACGGCACCAGCGATGCCTCGCTGTTCGGCAAGAAGAAGCAGGGATCGGTGATCTTCGTCGACATGCCGAAGTCCCGCAAGAAGAAGGAAACCGAGAACGTCTGAGGAGACCGGCCATGAAACATTTTCAGGTGATGTCCGTGCTGTTGAGCTATCCCGAACAGCCGATGCTGGACTGGCTGCCCGAGCTGGACGATGCGCTGGTGGAGGCGTCCGACGTGCGCACCGCGCTGCTGCCGCTGTTCGATTACCTTGCGGCCACCGACCTGGTGACCTTGCAGGAGAACTACGTCGCCACCTTCGACCGCAATCCGTCGCATTCGCTGCACCTGTTCGAGCACATCCACGGCGAGTCGCGCGACCGTGGTCAGGCCATGGTGGACCTGATGGAGGAGTACAAGCGCCACGGGCTGCAGATGGAAGGCGACGAGCTGCCCGACTACGTGCCGCTGTTCCTCGAGTTCCTGTCCCAGCTCGACGAGGCGACGGCGGGCCGCATGCTCGGCGACGCGGTGCACGTGCTGGCCCACGTCGGCCGCAAGCTGGCGGCCGACGGCAGCCCGTACGCCGCGATCTTCGCGGTGCTGGAGCGCCTGTCGCCGGTGGCGGCCGAGACGCTGTCGGAACCGCCGGTGCGCGACATGGACGAGGCGCTGGAAACCTTCGGTCCCGGCGCCGACGGCGCCGAGCCGCTGCTCACGACGCCATCCTGCGGCGTCCAGCCGGTCAATTTCCATCCGCGGGGCAGCCATTCGCGCGGCGCGCATGCGACCGCGCATGCCAGCTGACCACGGCATCACAAGGAGACCCACCATGGATTACCTGCACCAATTCCTGTTCGGCATCTATCCCTACATCGCGCTGGCGATCTTCCTGCTCGGCAGCCTGGTCCGCTTCGACCGCGAGCAGTACACCTGGAAATCGGAATCGAGCCAGGTGCTGCACCCGGGCGCGCTGCGCGCCGGCAGCATCATGTTCCACGTCGGTATCCTCGGGCTGTTCTTCGGTCACGCGGTCGGCTTGCTGACGCCGGTGGCGGTATGGGATGCGCTGGGCGTGTCGCACTCGGCCAAGCAGATCTTCGCCATGGCCGCCGGCGGCATCATGGGCACGATCTGCCTGATCGGCCTGATCACGCTGCTGACGCGCCGCTTCCTCAACGACCGCCTGCTGGCGGTCACCAGCTTCAAGGACAAGATCGTCATGCTGTGGATCCTGGCCACGCTGCTGCTCGGCCTGATCTCGATCTTCGTGTCGGCCGGCCACACCGACGGCCACATGATGGTCCAGCTGATGTCCTGGGCGCAGCGCATCGTCACCTTCCGCGGCGACGCCGCCGGCTTCATCGCCGATGCGCCGGTCATCTTCAAGCTGCACCTGTTCATGGGCATGTCGCTGTTCGTGATCTTCCCGTTCACGCGGCTGGTGCATGTGTGGAGCGGCTTCGGCGCGGTGGCCTACCTGGGCCGCAGCTGGCAGCTGGTGCGTCCGCGCTGATCCGCGCATCCAGGAGGAGACGACATCATGGGACTTTCGGTCAACGGCATCGACATCGACGACGCGGACGTCGCGCGCGAACTGGCGCATCACCAGGGCGCGGCCAATCCGCTCAAGCAGGCGGTGCAGGAACTGGTGCTGCGGCGCGTGCTGCTGCAGGAAGCGGACCGGCTCGGCATCGCCGGCGAGGACGAGGATGCGCGCATCGAGGCCTTGTTCGCCAGCGAGGTGCGCGTGCCCGAGGTCGACGATGCGGCGTGCGCGACGTGGTATCGCAACCATCCGGAGAACTTCACCAGCGGCGAACTGGTCGAGGCGCGGCACATCCTGTTCCAGGTGACGCCGACGGTGTCGCTGGAGCTCTTGCGCGAGACGGCGGAGGCGGTGCTGACCGAGCTGAAGCAGCGGCCCGAGCGCTTCGCCGAGCTGGCTGCGCAGTATTCGAACTGCCCGAGCGGCGCCGTCGGCGGCAGCCTGGGCCAGCTCGGCCGCGGCATGACGGTGCGGGAGTTCGAGGACTTCGTGTTCCGCCTGCCGGAAGGGCAGCTGGCCGACCGCCTGCTGGAGACGCGCTTCGGACTGCACATCGTGCAGGTGCTGCGGCGAGTGGAGGGGAGGCTGGTGCCGTTCCACGCCGTGCGCGCCCAGATCGCCGCCAACCTGGGCGACCAGGCATGGCAGCGGGCGCTGCACCAGTACATGCAGCTGCTGGTCGGCAGCGCGGACATCCGCGGCGTGGCCATGGAAGGCGCCGGCTCGCCGCTGGTTCAATGATCCTCCGATATCCCCTCCCCCTGGACGGGGGAGGGCCAGGGTGGGGGTGGTGAGCCTGATCGACTGCATGCACCCGATCAGGCGCAGGCCCCCATCCCGACCTTCCCCGTGACAGGGGGAAGGCGCCCCCCGAGACGCGCCATCCTCATCTCCCGCCTACTACTTTCGGATTAGCGCCGCTAACCAGTCCTGCCAACTGTCATCTCGACAGCCGCTGGCTAGAATCGTCTCACCATCCCCGCCCGGAGATCCGCCATGCTGACAGACCGTTTCGGTCGCTCGATCGACTACCTGCGCATCTCGGTCACCGACCGCTGCGATCTGCGCTGCACCTACTGCATGCCGAAGAGCTTCCGCGGTTTCCACGAACCCGAGGACTGGCTGACCTTCGACGAGATCGAACGCCTGGTGTCCATCTTCGCCGCGCTCGGCACCACCCGCATCCGGCTCACCGGCGGCGAGCCGCTCCTGCGCCGCAACATCCCCGGCCTGGCCGAGCGCATCGCCGTCATCCCCGGCATCCGCGACCTGTCGCTGTCGACCAATGCCACCCGCCTGAAGCGCCACGCCTTCCAGCTCAAGCTGGCGGGCGTCACGCGCCTGAACGTCAGCCTCGACTCGCTCGACCGCGACTGCATGCAGCGCATCACCGGCCGGGACAGCCTGCCGCTGATCATGGATGGACTGATGGCGGCGAAGGCCGCCGGCTTCGCGCCGATCAAGATCAACATGGTCGCGCTGCGGGGCGTCAACGACGGCGACATCGACGCGATGGTCGACTTCTGCATGGAACACGGTTTCGTGCTGCGCCTGATCGAAGCCATGCCGATGGGCGATACCGGCCGCGCGGCCGGCTTCCTCGACCTCGGCCCGGTGCGCGAGCGGCTCGAGAACCGCTACGGCATGGTGCCGGCGGCCGAGGAACTCGGCGGCGGCCCGGCGCGCTACTGGGCCACGCCGGACGGCCGCGCCAGCGTCGGCTTCATCACGCCGATCTCGCAGCATTTCTGCGCCACCTGCAACCGGGTGCGCCTGTCGGTCGACGGCACGCTCTACCTGTGCCTCGGCCAGGAAGAAAAGTTCGCATTCCGCCCCTTGCTGCGCGGCGGCGCCAGCGACGACGAGATCGCAGCCGCCATCCGTGCCGCCATCGAGCTCAAGCCGCAGCAGCACGATTTCCGCGAACGCCCGGAAAAGGTGATCCGCTTCATGGCGCAGACCGGGGGCTAGGAGGATGCCATGCAGGACATCGAGAAATTCATCCGCGGCTTCGCCCGCTTCCAGCAGCGCTATCTCGGCGAGCACGCCCGCTTCGAGGATCTGCGCAGCGGCCAGCATCCCGGCACCCTGGTGATCGCCTGCTGCGATTCGCGGGTCGATCCGGCGCTGCTGACCGGCAGCGACCCGGGCGACATGTTCGTGGTGCGCAACATCGCCAACCTGGTGCCGCCCTGCACGCCGGAGGCGCCGCTGGGCGTGTCGTCGGCGATCGAGTTCGCGGTCTGCGGACTGGAGGTCGCCCGCATCATCGTGCTCGGCCACGCCTCGTGCGGCGGCATCCGCGCCCTGATGTCGCCGCCGGCGCAGCCATTGTCCGACGAGACCAACTTCGTCGAGCGCTGGATGCGCATCGCCGAGCCGGTGCGACGGCATGTCGCCGCCGAGATGGCCGGCCAGCCGGCCGAGAAGCAGCACAAGGCCTGCGAGCTGGCCAGCATCCTGCATTCGCTCGACAACCTGCTGACCTATCCGTGGATCCGCCGGCGCGTGGAGGCCGGCACCCTGGCGCTGCACGGCTGGTATTTCGACCTGGGCACCGGGGCGCTGCTGGCGTATTCGTCCCGGCAGCAGCGCTTCCTGGCGGTGGTGGAGCCGCCCGAGGAGCGGCGGACCGCCGCCGGCACATGACTGGCAGGAATTTGATCCAGAGTCGTCTTTCGGCTGACGCGCCCTCCTATACTGGCGGCAATCCTTCCCTGCCAGCGGCGGATTCCGGCCGTCCGCAGGCAACCGACGATACGGATTCCGCCATGCGCCTGCCGCTGCCGCACCAGCTTGCGACCAAGATCACGGGACTGCTGCTCGGGTTCCTGATGCTGGCCCTGAGCGCCATCGGCGCCACGCTGTTGCTGTCCTGGCAGCTGGAGGGCAGCTCCGCCGCGATCAACGAGGCGGGCAGCCTGCGCATGCACAGCTACAAGCTGGCCACCATGCTGTCGCGCCAGGTGGCCGGCGACGCCGCCGGCCGGCAGCGCGAGGACGCCCTGGCCCAGATCGAACTCATCGAGCACAAGTTCGCCAGCCTGCGCCGCGGCGAGCCGCAGCGGCCGCTGATGCTGCCCCAGACCGACGCCATCGCCAGCCGCTTCGCCGAGATCGCCGCCGACTGGCGCGGCACCATGCGGCCGCTGGCCATGACCGTGCTCGACAGCGAGGGCATGGCCAGGCAGGTCGCCTGGGTGCGCTTCGAATCCCAGGTGCGCCGCTTCGTCTTCGACGTCGACCAGCTGGTCCACCTGATCGAGCGCGACAGCGAGCTGCGCACCTTCTGGCTGCGGCTGTCGCAGTTCGCCCTGGCCGGCATGGCGCTGGTCGGCACGGTGGCGGTCATCTACCTCCTGTACCTCCTCATCATCACCCCGGTGACACGCCTGCGCGAAGGCATCGAAAGCATGACCCGCAAGGACTTCAGCGCGCGCGTGGCCGTCGATTCGCGCGACGAATTCGGCGACCTGGCGGCCGGCTTCAACAGGATGGCCGACCGCCTGGAAGAGTCGTATCGCCACCTGGAGGAGCGCGTGCGCGAGAAGACCGCCACGCTGGCGCAGCAGAACCGCGAGCTGGCGCTGCTGTACGACACCGCCGCCTTCCTGCAGCAGCCGCAGGACGTGCATGACATGTGCGACGGCTTCCTGCGCCGCATCGCCGAGTATTTCGGCGCCGACGGCGCCACGGTGCGCACGCTCGACGAGCGGCGCGGCAATCTCCACATGGTGGTGCATCGCGGCATCTCCGACGCGCTCGCGGAGACCGAACATTGCATGAAGGTCGGCGAATGCCTCTGCGGCGAAGCCGTGCAGAACAAGGTCACGGTGCTGCACGACCTGCGCGGCGCGGGCAGCGAACCCACGCTCGCTTGCGTGAAGGAAGGCTTCGGTACCGTCGCGGTGTTCCAGATCCATGCCCAGCAGTAGCATGTCGGCCTGTTCAGCCTGCACTTCCGCTCGGCCAGGCGCTTCTCCGCCGGCGAGAACGCGCTGCTCGACGCGCTGGGCCGCCTGCTGGGCATCGCCATCGAGAACATCCGCCTCGCCGCGCGGGAACGCGAGATGGCGATCTCCGAGGAGCGCAACCTGGTCGCGCAGGGCCTGCACGACAGCATCGCCCAGGGGCTGACCTTCATGAACATCCAGCTGCAGATGCTCGACGACTCGCTGCGCGACGGCAAGGTCGACGAGGCCATGGGCGTGGTGCCGGCCCTGCGCGCGGGCGTACAGGAAAGTTATGACGACGTGCGCGAGCTGCTGCAGAACTTCCGCAGCCGGCTGGCCGAAGAGGATCTGGCCGGCGCGCTGCGCATCACGGTCGACAAGTTCCGCCAGCAGACCGGCGTGGAGGTCGCGCTCGACGTCCGCGGCGAGGGCGTGCCGTTCCCCAGCGAGCAGCAGCTGCAGGTGCTGTTCATCGTGCAGGAGGCGCTGTCCAATATCCGCAAGCACGCGCGCGCCCGGCACGTCGCGATCCGCATGGAAGACGGCGGCGACTTCCGTCTGAGCATCCGCGACGACGGCGTCGGCTTCGATGAATCGGTCCTGCAGGTCAAGGGCGACGGCCACGTGGGACTGGCGATCATGCGCGAGCGCGCCCAGCGCATCGGCGCGCGGCTGGCCGTCGGTTCGGTGCCGGGCGAGGGCACCACGATCAGCCTGGAACTGCCGGGACGGCAATGGCAGGCAGCATAAGGACAGACGACAAGAATGGAGGCAAGCCCATGCACGAGGGAGACGAACCGATCACGGTCCTGCTGATCGACGACCACACGCTGTTCCGCAGCGGCATCCGCTCGCTGCTGCAGCGCCACGAGGAATTCGCCGTCGTCGGCGAAGCGTCCGACGGCGTCGAGGGCATCAAGCGGGCCAGGCAGCTGCACCCCGACGTGGTGCTGCTCGATCTCAACATGCCCGGCATGTCCGGGCTGGAGACGCTGCAGCTGCTGCTGCAGGACCGGCCCGATGCGGCGGTGGTGATGCTCACCGTGTCGGAAGAGGCCGACGACCTGGCGGCGGCGCTGCAGGCGGGCGCGCGCGGCTACCTGCTCAAGAACATCGAGACCGACGTGCTGGTGCGCGCGATCCGGCGCGCGCATGCCGGCGAGGCGGTGCTGGCCGAATCGATGACGTCCAAGCTCGTGCTGCACGTGAAGGGCGGCCAGGGTCGCCCGGGCGAGGCCAGCGAATTCGACCGCCTCACGCCGCGCGAGCGGGAGATCCTGGCCTGCCTGGCGCGCGGCGAGAGCAACAAGGTGATCGCCCGCAGCCTCGCGCTGGCCGAGAGCACGGTGAAGATCCACGTGCAGAACATCCTCAAGAAGCTCAACCTCTCCAGCCGCGTGCAGGCCGCGGTGTATGCCGTGGAGCGCGGGCTGGCCAGCCACTGAGCGTCGGCCGCGCTCCCTCCCCCTTGCAGGGTGAGGGCCAGGGAGGGGGTAGTGCGCAAGAAGTGAGGCTCAAGTCCGTTCTACCGCGCCACCTCCATTCCGACCCTCCCCCTGCGAGGGGGAGGGAGCCGCAACCGTCGCGCCGGCATCGTCCGCATCCGCGAAGTCCCGCGGCACCATCAGCTTCAGCCCGTTGGGCACCACCTCGATCCGCGCCGGCGTATGCCCGTGCACTTCCCCGTCGATGTTGATCTCGAACGGCGGATCGGTCGTGACGTGGGCATGGCGGGCGCGGATGGTCTCCACCCAGGACGGCGTGCCGCGCAGCCGCAGTGCCAGCCACAGCCACCATCCCGCCAGGCGCCAGCGGCTGCGTCCCCGCACCACGCGCAGCAGGAAGCTGCGGCTGTCCACATGCGCTTCCTCGGCCACCAGCAGGCCGCCCTGGTAGCGGCCATTGGCGATCAGGATGTCGAGCACGTCGTCTTCCAGCCGGCGGCCGTCATGCTCGAGCCGGCAGCGGAACGGCCGGTAGGCGAGAAAGCGCTTCGCCGCCACCAACAGGTAGCCGAACTTGCCGAAGCGCTGCTTGAGGCCGTGCGACGACCCCTTGGCCACCAGCGTGGCGAGACCGATCGAGGCGGTGTTGGCGAAATGGTCGTCCTCGATCTTCACGAGGTCGACGTCGGCGACCTTGCCCCGGGCGATCACCTCGACCGCGCCGGCGACGTCGAGCGGTATCCCGAGCGAGCGCACGAAACTGTTGGCGGTGCCCAGCGGCAGCAGGCCGACCACCACGTCGCGGAAGGCGCAATGGTCGACGACCGCGCTGATGGTGCCGTCGCCGCCGCCGACGATGATCAGGCGATGGCCCTGTTCGACCAGCGTGCGCATCACGGACGACAGATCGCGCGTGTGGCCGATCGCATGGGTCTCGGCCAGGGTGATTCCGTGTGCCGCCAGGGCGGCGAGCGCGTCGCGGTAGAGCCGGCGGCCGCGGCGCGAGCCGGTGTTGACGATCAGGGCGGCCTTGCGTTCGGCCCTGATCGCCTGTTCGAGAGCCTGCTTGCTGACGCGTTGCGGGGCTGGCATGTGCGCGGTCGGTGTTCCGGAAAGGGGCGCCGGGCCGGCATCGTTCCGGCTGGCAGGAGGCGGGCGGTCCCGCGGTTCACCGGTATTGTCTGCCGTGTGCCGGACGCGCTCATTGACGCGTGCCCAAGGTCGTGCCGTGCGCCGTAACAGGAGTCGCGCAGAGACGGGCGGAGGAGAAGAGGGCCGGCGTTCCCGCCCCCGCGGCGTTCAGGCAGCGACCAGGGCCGGCACGCCGGCCGAGCGCAGGCGGCTGCGCAGCCGTTCCCAGGCGCGGTCGTGGAAGGGCAGCAGCGCGACATTGCACACCGGCTCCAGGAGCGCGGCCAGGCCGCCGAAGGCCACGGAACCGGTGACCGCGGCCATCACGGCGAAGGCCACGCCCATGTGCATGGCCGTCTGGCTCAGCTTCTCCGCGGCGATGCCGATGGCGGCGCGGCGCCGCCGCAAGGCGGCCCAGGCCGACTCGTGCAGCGGCAGCAGCAGCACGTTGATCAGCGGCTCGATCAGCACGGCCAGGCCGCCGATCACCACCGATCTGGTGAAGGCATAGGCGATGGCGAACGCGATGGCCATGTGGGTGGCCACCTGGCTGAGCTTCTTGGCTGCGGTCACCATCGTGTTCTCCGTGTCGTGTCGTGGTGCGATGGGAGAATGATAGTGATTCTCTTTCATAGGGCAAAGGAAAATGATTTAAGCGATTCGATAGATTTCAACAATTGGCTGCGCGAGCATACGGTCTGGCTTTCATGGTGAAAGCCTCGCTCGCCTCTTCGATTTCAAATTGAAAGCGATATCCTGCCGGTGCCGCACCAACCGTCCCGGAAAACCGAAGCTGCCACTCTTGCAATTCCCCGCACGGTTGCCATATCGTCCCGGAGGCGCCGCACGGCGCACCCGTTCCCACCGCCCGACCCAGGAGAAGCAGCATGCAATGTCCGGTTTGCAAGACCACCGCGCTCGTGATGTCCGAACGCCAGGGCATCGAGATCGATTACTGTCCCGACTGCCGGGGCGTGTGGCTCGACCGCGGCGAGCTCGACAAGATCATCGACCGTTCGCTCGCCCAGCCGGCCGCCCCCGCGGCGCCGGCGGCGGCACCTGCTCCCGCCTATCAGGCCGCGCCGCCGCCGTATCCGCCGCAACAACATCATTCGCCCGAACGCTTCGGCCACGGCGGGCCCTACGGCCATGCCCAGCACGGCCACGGCCATCCGGCGCAGCACGGCTATTACAAGAAAAAGAAGCGCGAAGGCTTCCTGTCCGACCTGTTCGACTTCGACTGATGCCTGCGCGCGCCGGGAAGGCAGTTCGCCCCGGGCCTTGACCGCGGATTGCCCTCGGGCGGGGTCGCCGCACGATTGTCGTGTGCGGGAGACAGAAAAACCGACATTTCTGTATGGAAACAGTATAGTGGCGGAATTCTGTATTCCCGATCCTCGCCTGCGACATGAATTGCTCGACCGACACGTTGCGCGCCGCCCTGCTGCAGGACATCGCGGACAGCCCGCAGACCGTCTTCTGGATGACGGACGCGGACACCCGCTGCACCTATCTTTACCAGCAATCGGTCACGACGCCGGCCCACCTGTCCGCGTTCGTGCTGGCCGACTGGATCCAGCGCGTCCATCCGGACGACCGCGTGCAGCTGCACGGTTTCGTCGAGAAGGCCTGGCTCGCCCGCGAAAGCTATCGCGTGCAGTACCGGCTGGTCCGCTCCGACGGCACCGTGCGCTGGGTCTGCGGCACCGGCGCGCCACGCATCGACGGGAACCGCGAATTCACGGGGTTCATCGGCGCCATCGTCGACCTCGGTCCGGTGCACGGCGCCCACATGTCGGCCGAAAGCGATTCCGTCCTGCGCCTGCTGACCGAGAACAGCGCCGATCTCATCAGCCATCATTCCCCCGAGACCGGCGAATATCTCTATGTGTCTCCCTCGGTGCGGCGCGCGCTCGGCTACGAGCCGGCCGAGATGCTCGGCACCACGGTGTACGACTACCTGCCTGACGACGACCGCGAACTGATCTGGCAGGAAGTCCGCCGCCAGATGCGCGAGAACGCCGAGAGCACCGTGGTGGAGCACCGGTTCCGCAACCGCGCGGGCGACTACATCTGGCTCGGCTCGCGCTTCAAGCTGCTGTTCGACCCGGCCAGCGGCAGGCCGGTCGGCGCCATCGCGATCAGCCGCGACATCACGCTCGAACGCCAGGCGCGCGAGGAAGTGCGCCGCAGCGAGGAGCGCTTCCGCGGCCTGACCGACCTGTCGTCGGACTGGTACTGGGAGACCGACGAGCACGACCGTTTCACCTTCGTGTCCGACGGCCTGTATCGCCTGTTCGGCACCCGGCCCGAAGACCTGCTCGGCAAGACGAGGGAAGAGTTCGCCGCCGATCCCGACCGGAGCGACCTGGTGGCTTATCGCAGCCACGTGGCGCAGCGGGTGCCGTTCCGGGACGTGGTCTATTCCACCTATGCGATCGCCACGAAGTCGGTGCGCTATGCCGCGATCTCGGGCGAGCCGGTGTACGTCGACGGCGTGTTCCGCGGCTACCGCGGCGTCGGCCGCGACGTGACGCGCGACATCGAGGTCTCGCGCCAGCTGCGCCAGCTGGCCACCCACGATACGCTGACCGGACTGCCGAACCGCGCGCTGCTCAACGAACAGCTGCAGGAAATGATCGCTGCCTGCCCGCCGACCTCGGCGGTCGCGGTGTTCTTCATCGACCTGGACCGCTTCAAGGAAGTCAACGATTCGCTCGGCCACGTGCCGGGAGACCTGCTGCTGCGCGACGTGGCGCAGCGCCTGAAATCGGCGTTGCCGGCCCAGGCGCTGGTGGCGCGCCTGGGCGGCGACGAGTTCGTGGTATGCGTGCGCTGCGCCGACCGCGAGGAAGCCGCCATCCACGCCCGCCGCCTGATCGCCTCGCTCGACGCGCCGGCCCAGATCCTGGAGCACGAGGTGTTCGTGCATGCGTCGCTCGGCATCTGCATGTATCCCGAGGATGCCGGCACGCGCGAGCTGCTGTTCCAGAATGCCGACATCGCGATGTACCGCGCCAAGAACGCCGGCCGCAATTGCTTCCGTTTCTATGCGCCCGAACTCGGCGCACAGGCCAAGCGCCGCATGACGCTCGAGTCGTCGATGCATCGCGCGCTGGAGCGCGGCGAATTCGAGCTGCATTACCAACCGCGCCTGTCGCTGGCGACCGGCAGGGTGATCGGCATGGAGGCCCTGGTTCGCTGGAATCATCCGCAGCTGGGGCGGGTATCGCCGCTCGAGTTCATCCCGCTGGCCGAGGAGCGCGGCTACATCAATGCGATCGGCGAGTGGGTGATCGGCGAAGCCTGCCGGCAGACGGCCGTGCTGTCGGCGCGCCATGGCATCGCGCTGCAGGTGTCGGTCAACCTGTCGGCGCGCCAGCTGCGCGATCACGCACTGGTGAGCCAGGTGGCCGGTGCGCTGGCCGCGGCCGGCCTGGCACCGGGCAGGCTCGAGCTGGAACTGACCGAATCGGCGCTGGTGGAAGACATGGATGCGTCGGTCGAACTGTTCGCGACGCTCAAGGGCATGGGCGTCGCGCTGGCGGTGGACGATTTCGGCACCGGCTACTCGGCGCTGGCCTACCTGTCGCGCTTCCCGTTCGACACGCTCAAGCTCGACCGCAGCTTCGTCAGCCAGAACGCCAGCACCTCGCGCAAGGTGATCCGCGCCTTCGTGGAGATGGCGCATTCGCTCGACCTGGCCGTGGTGGCGGAAGGTGTCGAGGATGCGGATACGCGGGATTTCCTGACGACGATCGGGTGCGACGAGGCGCAGGGCTACTATTGGGCGAAGCCGCTGCCCGCCGAGGAGTTCGCGGTTTTCCTGGCAGCGTCGCTTCGTTGATGCCGCCGCTGCCGGCATGCGGGCAGCGCCACGGTCGACCGGGGGGCATTGCGGGGATGGCGCAGGACGTTCAGGTGTCCGGCCCGATGTCCTCCAGCCAGCCGCGCGACAGCAGGCGGAATCCCTCGTTGGCGAGCATCGCCCGCAGCATCGCATCGTCCGAGTCGGAGACGATGCAGATCGCGGCGTCCTCCGGCGCATGCTGGCGCAGTACCTTCAGTTCGCGCAGCAGCAGCCCGGCCGGCGGAAGCTCGGGTCGGATGTCGATCCACACGGTGCGCTCGACCGTGTCGACGGCCCAGCGCGGCGCCCGGAAATCGCCGGGATCGATTTCCGCGATCCGGCCTGCGGTGTCGCCCGACGCGAACGAGAAGTCCTGCAGCACCATCGGCAATCCGGGGTGGATGCGCAGGCTGTCGGGCTGCATCGCCGCGATGGCCAGGTCGATGAAGCCCGCTTCGCGCGCGGCGGGCTCGCCACGCATGGTGCGTTCGAAGAAGGGAAGGGCCAGCGTGCGGGATACGATGGCAACCGGTCCGATGTCCTGCAGCTCCGGTTCCGGCAGGTCGGACGCGTGCCGCCGTTCGAGTTCCGCGAGGAGCGCGCGCAGGCGCGACGAGGCGGTGCGCGGAAGGCCGCCTTCCTCGCGCCAGCGGGCCAGCAGACCGCTCGCCTTGCGCAGGGCGTGGCGATAGCGCGCCTCCTCGGCCCGCAAGGAGGTGCGCAGCGAGGCCGGCGTGACGGCCAGCACGGATGCGGCGATGGCTGCGGCGCGTTGCCAGCACAATCGCAACAGCTCGTCGTGGGCAAAGCTGTCGTGATCCTGGCGATTGGCGATGTCCTTCGGGGCGGGTCGGCGCGCGGGTTTCGGGATCTTGCTCATGGCGCCCCAGTGTAGCGCATGGCTCGCGGCGCCCGGCGCGGCGTCGCGATCGGTCGCAGCGGCTGCCGGCATGGCGACACGGCATCAGCGTTGTCATCAGGAATCGAGGACAGGCATGGTTGTCATCTCTTGCATGCGGAACATCATCGGCGATCGCAGCCTGCGGGCGCGTGCCGCCGCATTGTTCCTGCCCATCGGGCTTGCGGCATGCGGCGGCGGATGGCAGGCCCCGCCGGATCGGCCGGTGGCGACCGCCTCTGTCATGCGACCGGCCACGGGAATGTCCGGCCGTGTCGATCCGCAGGGCCGCCCGACCAAAGCGGCGACGCACGAGGAATTCGAGCGCGACACCAGCCGGATGGCGGCGACGCTTGCATCGTCGATGCGGCGGCCGGAAAGGAGTGCCGGCAACGATCCGCGCGCCACGTTGCGCCGCAGCGAGCGATCGCCGGCGGCGGGCGGCAGCGTCGATTGCAATGGCGACACCCAGAACCTCGCGCGGCTGGCGGGGCAGGCGCTGCTCGATCGGCTCGGGCAATATCATCCCGACTGCATCGATTCGTCCGCCTCGTTTTTTGCGCTGGCCGACGTCAACTACACGCTGTTTTCCAACGCGAACATGCAGACCGTCGCCACCGCCATCGCCGATCGCGCCGCGTCGTACACGCCGTCCGACACGCGCTCGATGCGCCAGCTCTGGTCTTTCCTGCGCGCCGGGCAGTACGTGGCGTACTACTCGGGCGGCAGGCTGGCGCATGATGCGGCGACGGGCGCGGCCGTGCGGGAGGCGCTGCAGCGGTTCGCGCAGTCGGCGCACCTGACGGACCTCTCGCGCGACCACGCGAACACGATGTACGACACCATTTCGGTAGCGGGCAACGACGAATCGACGCGCGCGACGTTCATGCCGGTCGTGCTGGCTTACCTGGCCGCCATGATCGCCAACACCGGGCCGAGCAACTACGGACTGTATTCGGCGCAGAATGGCGTCTACTTCTTCCTCCATCGCGGCCTGGCGAACCGCGATGCGGCCTTCATGGCGGCCATGAATGCGCAGCCTGCGTCGCTGCCGGCGCTGCTCAAGCAGGCGGCGCTGTACTACAAGCGCTCGCTGACGGACGACGGCGGTTACTACAGCGACATGGCTGCCAATGCGGTAGGCGGCTATACCTCGCTGCTGGCGTACGCGAACCACCATCAGTCCGTCATGGCGGGGTTGCCGGACATCCTTGCCGCCTACGAGAAATTCTCCGCACCGTGGACCACCGTGGTGACTTACGTGGCGTACTACGGCGGCGATTGCGCACGCCTGTCGATCTGCGTGGCGTCGGTCAAGGAAGAGGCGATGGCGAAGGCATTCCCGTACCGCCATGTCTTCGACAACGGCAGCGTGGTCATGCGGACCGCGATTCCGCAGGCAAAGGCGATCCAGCTCTACCAGGCGATGAAGCAGGTGGCTGCGCAGTACGCGCGCATCACCGGCATGGCGACGCCCCTGGATGGCGATGCCAATGCCACGCTGACGATGTACATCTACGGAACGCGCAAGGAGTACGAAGCCTTCCAGCCGCTGCTGTTCGATCTCGCGACGAACAACGGCGGCATCTACATCGAGGACAGCGGATCCTTCTTCACCTACGAGCGCACGGCGAGCGAATCGATCTACACGCTCGAGGAATTGCTCCGGCACGAGTACGTGCATTATCTGAACGGTCGCTACCTCATCCACGGCAGTTTCGGCGGGCCGTCCTATGCCAACGATCGCCTGACCTGGTTCGAGGAGGCGTCGGCGGAATATTTTGCGGGCGCGACCCAGGCCGATGGCGTGGCGATCCGGAAATCGATGGTGCGGCAGATCGCGCAGGACGGCAGCGGCCGGCAGGCGGTCGCCGACATCCTGCGCGCCAGCTATTCCTCCGGCTTCACTTTCTATCGTTACGGCAACCTGCTGTTCGCCTACCTGGCCGAGGCACGCCCCGCCACGCTGGCGCGCCTGTTCCGGACCCTGCGCGACAACGACCTGGCGGGCTTCGATGCCGAGGTGGCGGCGCTGGCGGCGGACGCCGGCGCGCAGGCCGGCTTCACGGCCTTCATCGACCGGCAGATCGCGCAGCTGGGGCAGATGACGGAGTTCGCCGACGGCGTGTTCCCGACCGGTGCCGAACTGGCCATCGGCGATGCCGATACGGTGGCGCGGCTGCTGGGCGCGGCCATCGGCAATGCGGCCTGCCAGGTCGCATCGGACCAGATCGTGCGGCGCGTGCGCTGCACCGGGACTCTCGACGCTGCCGACGCCGGCAGCCGGCTGGACCAGGCGATCAGGTCGCTGGTAGTGACGAGCGTGGCGGACTGGAAGACGCTGACCTGCAGCTTCACGTCGGCAGGGGGCAGCGCGCAGTATGCCTGCGAGACCGACATACGGCCCGCAACGCTGTCACCTGCGGTGCGGTTCGACCGCGTTGCCAGGACGGCGGCAGTGAACTCCTTTTCGGCCGGCCACTGCATCACCAAAGGTGATCGCGGCTACATGTTGCACGACAGGGCGGGACTCTCGGCGGCGGTCCTGCTGGGAAGCGTCGGCACGGTGTCCTTCGCGGACAAGGTCGTCGTCCTGGGCGCCGATGCAGGAGCCGCGCGCTCCGCGTCGGAAGTGACCTGGCTGCTGAAACTGCATGCGATCGTGCTGGGCCGCGTCCCGGACAGCGACGGACTGGCATACTGGGCCGGTGAGCTGCGCGCCGGGCGATCGCTGGACGATATCGACGATCCCGGATATTCGGCAGGATGCGCGGCGACGCGCTGAAGCCTGGCCTTGCCTCGGCACGTGCGTTGCGGATCGCCAGGGAAAATGGCGCATGCGCTTCCCGGTACGGGCCGTTCGCAGCATGCCGTGCGGCCGGGATGGCCGCGCGGCATGCCGGTGCCTGCATCGCGCGAGTTATCGCACGACGGCACTCTGGCGGTCCAGTTCCTTGCGGCGGGCGATCATGCGTCCGCGCGGCTCCGAGAACTTCAGTTTCGGTGCGCTGTCCGGACCGCCTGCACCTCCGACGATGCGGCTGAGCGTGGCCAGGACGGTATGGCGATCGTTGTCGAAGTCGCCGTGGTGCCGCGCGCTCGATGCATGCGGAGAGCCGGCCGGCTCGTTATTGGGGGCGACAATCCATTCCACGCGATTTTCCTTTACCAGGTCATTCCACTGCTTGTCGTTGGCAAGGTCGCGTGCCATGCCCAGGATCGTTGCCCCGTCGCGGAGAAGCGGAATGCGCGGCCTTTCCTCGAACGCATGCGACACGAGATAGAGCAGGCTTTTCTTGTAGAGCTGCACGCAGTCGTCGTCGCGCTCCGCCTCGTCGCTCAACGTGAAGACGGCGAACCGTTCGATCGCCTCGTCGTCGATGAGCGGCTTGTAGCTGGCCCTGTACACATCCATCGTGCAGGCGGGGGCCCACAGGGTGCAGGAATCGATGCGGACGCCATGCCCTTGCATTCCGGAGGCGGGGCCGGAGGATATCGTTCCCACGGTGCCGAGCAGTTGCGCGAAGGGCGCATGCAGGATGGCGCCCGCGCTGTGGCCGACGAGGTGGATGCCGATGTCCGGGTGGCGCTTCTTCAGATCGGCGACGCAGGCGGCCACCAGTGCGGCGCCACCGCCCGGACCGCTTGCCGCCATGGCGTTTTCCTTCATCTCGTCCCATAGCAGCTTTCCTGTCAGCCTGCGGGCGAGCGGCTCGAGCATGTCGTCGATGCGATCCTGGAGAAAGTCCTTCGAGTCGTCCAGGAATCCCTCCGGGCGGGTGCGCCGGAAAGCATCGCCGAGCACGTTTCTCAGGGTGGTCCAGTAATCGGAATTCCAGATGAAAGCGACCGGATAGACGCCGGCTTCAAGGAGCGCGCCACGGTATTCCGCGACGCGCTGTGCCGCATCCTTTGCCGCCGTCAGGCCGCCATGAGCGAACAGGAGCACATGGCGGATTTTCCCTTGCTCGGCGAGCTGCGTAATTTCGCGTTCGAACGTGCGAATGACGTCCTCTTCGGATGTCTCGTAATCGCCGCCGGACTTCAGCCGGCCTTCGTTGCCGAGGCTGACGATGTGCGGACGCAACTGGGCGAATGCATAGGCGTCGGAATGCCCTGATGCGCCGGCATGGGCGACGGCGAACGATTCCGGTTCGCGCAGCTGGATCGGCGCGCCGAGGCGTGCGACCCACACGTCGGTGCCGTTCTCCAGCCAATCGTCGTAGCTGACCAGGCACATGCCGCCGCGTCCCCAGTCGTCGCCCCAGGAATTCTGGATCCAGAAGCCTTGTTCGTTGTAGCCGACGATGGCGAACGCATGGCCGCCGATGATCTTGGCCGTGCGTCTGACGATGCCGTCCGCACCGATGCCGGTCCAGCCTTCGTGCACCATCGCCGAGGCATACAGGATCCCGACTTCGGCGATCGCGGCATGCATGGCGACGATGTCCTTGTGATTGACGCGAAAGTAGGCGCCGAGCGGATGGCGGCGTGCGGCGCGTATGCGCTCATCGGACAGCTTGTAGTCATGGTCCCCGCCGGGGAGTTGGCTGGGCCAGTCGCTATCGGTGCAGACGCCATGCTTGTTCCATCCCTTCATCGCGCCGCGCGCGCTGGAGCCGACATGTTGATCGCCCGGCCATTCGTCGTAGCGGCGCGCCATGACGTAAAACATCCATGGACTCACGGGCGAGAACTGCCCGGTGGCGTGGAAACGCTTCTGCAGCAGGTAATTGGCCACGGTGGCCAGGCCGTATCCGGTGCAGGCGCCTTCCTTGCCCTGATCGAGCACCGGCACCTTGTGCGCGAGGTAGCGTTCGAGCGGCATCTCCGCCGGAACTTCGACCAGGGTCGGAACGAACATCTGGTCGCGGAAATCCATAGTGTCCGGACGTGCGTCCAGGACCCGTTTGTCAGTCGACATGGCGTTCTCCTTCTGTGTGGTGAGATCGAACCGAGGTCCAGCACGCAAGGACGCACGTGCATGGAGTGCGTATTGTCTTGCGCAGCCGGACCTGCGGACTTTGTGCCGCCTCAAGGGCAGAGTGACCTCGCGCAGAGAATGTGCGCACAGGACGCACCGAGATACGCGCTTGTGCTGATCGCCGACATGACGTGGCGCTTCCGAACAAGTGCGAGAAGAGCGAGAGGAGTGGAACGCATGCACCGGCGCAGACGCGCGTCGGCGGAAGATCCCTGCCTGGCGGTCGTGCCGATATCGGAAGAACGGTTAGCTGGCAGTAAGCGAAGCGCGAACGGGAGAGGCGCTGCGCATCGCGCGCCACATGCGCGATGCGGTGAAGCAGGTTCGTGGTTTGACGTGGCCGGAACATGGCCCGGCAGATCCGGACCATCAGGAATGGTGGTGGAGACGGCGGGAATCGAACCCGCGTCCAGAAGCCCTCTACAGACAGTTCTACATACTTAGTGCTGTCATTTGATTTGACCCGTACGACGCGGACGCACACGCTGCGGACGGGCGAGTCACCTTAAGTTTAACCATCAGCCAAGTGACCCGGCTCATGGCGATTCCCTGTCGATGTCCCTACTGCTGTTGCCAGCCCGCCCCAGGGACGAGACGGTGTAGGGCTAGCCGGTTATTAAGCGGCGAGTGCGAACGATTCGTCGTTTGCGGTTACTTTTTTCTGGCTGTATTTACGAGGTGACCAGGCCTCGGTATGCCCTGCGCTGCTTCGCAACCCCTGTCGAAACCAGGTCGTCCCCAAGCAGTACTACAACTGAACTGAACAGCTATTGTACCGCAGAAGATGATGACGCCCGCCGGGTTTTCAAGAGGGGCGGCACATCTTCCGCGCAAGAAATCCTGTACTGCCCGCGCATGTCACGCGGCAACGCTTTCCGTCATCGCCAGCACTTCGTTCACGAGGTCCAGCAATGCCAGCGGCGAAGCGGCAATGCGGTCCGCATCCCAGCTTGCCGGTTCGGCATGGCCGCAATATCCCCACGCGGCGGCGATCGTGGACATGCCGGCGGCGCGCCCGGCCTGCACGTCGCGCAGGTCGTCGCCGACATACCAGCAATGTTCGGGCGCGATGCCGATGCGGCGCGCGCCTTCCAGCAGCGGATCCGGGTGCGGCTTGGCATGCGGCGTGGTGTCGCCCGAGACCACGCAGCCCGCGCGGCCCAGGCCGATCAGCGGCACCAGCGGAATCGTGAAGCGCTCCGACTTGTTGGTCACCACGCCCCACCGGATGCCGCGCGCATCGAGGGTGTTCAGCAGCTCCACGATGCCGTCGAACAGGCGGCTGTCGACCGCGAGGTATTGCTCGTAGTTGTCGAGGAAAGCCACCCGCAGTTCCTCGTAGCCGTCGTCGCCCGGCTTGAGGCCGAAGGAGGCGCCGATCAGGCCGCGCGCGCCGGCGGAGGCCACCGGGCGCAGCAGTTCGTACGGCGAGGGCGCGAGCCCCCGCGCGACGCGCACGCGGTTCATCGCGGCGGCGAGATCCGGCGCGGTATCGGCGAGCGTGCCGTCGAGGTCGAAGAGGATGGCGTGGGGCTGGCGCAATGTCATGAACGCTCGCTTGTCGAAAGGAAGTGGATCAGGCGGCCGGACGCTGGCAGGCGACGAGATAGTTCACGCTCGTGTCCTGGTTCAGCGAGTACACCTTGGTCAACGGGTTGTAGCCCATGCCCTTGAGCGAAGCGACTTCCATGCCCGCGTCGCGGACGTATTGCGCCAGCTCGGCGGGCGTGATGAATTTCGTATAGTCGTGCGTGCCTTTCGGCAGCAGGCGCAGCACATACTCGGCGCCGACGACCGCGAAGAGATACGCCTTCGGATTGCGGTTGATCGTGGAAAAGAACACATGCCCGCCCGGCTTCACCAGCGCGGCGCAGGCCTTCACGACCGACGAGGGATCGGGAACGTGCTCGAGCATTTCCATGCAGGTCACGATGTCGTACTGGCCGGCTTCGCGGGCGGCAAGGTGCTCGGCGGAAATCAGCTCATAACGCACCTGCACGCCGGATTCCAGGCTGTGCAGGTCGGCCACCTTCAACGCCTTCTCGGACAGGTCGATGCCGGTCACGTCGGCGCCACGGCGCGCCATCGATTCGGCCAGGATGCCGCCGCCGCAGCCGACGTCGACGATCTTCCGGCCGGCGATCGGCGCGCGCGCATTGATCCATTCGAGGCGCAGCGGGTTGATCTCGTGGAGCGGGCGGAATTCCGAGGTGGGATCCCACCAGCGATGGGCGAGGTCGCTGAATTTCTGCAGTTCGATCGGATCGGCGTTCATGGCATGCATCGTCGTGGTTGGTCGGTCTTGCCGGATGTTTCTGGGCGACATTATATGGGCTGGCTGCGTGGCGCCGGCTGTCTTTCTGCAACCAAACGTAAGATAGACAACCATCCGCCATTGCGGTTTGGCAAGCAAGGCATAAAAAAACCCCGCGCCATGCGCGGGGTTCGGGTACGACTGCGCGGGTGTGATCAGCGGGTACGGGTGCCGACCACTTCGATCTCGACGCGGCGGTTCGGTGCCAGGCACTCGATCTGCTTCTTGCGCGACTGCTTGGCGTCGCATTCCTTGACCGGCTGCTTCTCGCCCTTGCCTTCGGTGTAGACGCGGTTCGGCTCGAGACCCTTCGACACCAGGTAGGCCTTGACGGCTTCCGAACGCTTGACCGACAGCTTCTGGTTGTAGTCGTCGGAACCGATGCGGTCAGTGTGGCCGACGGCGATCACGACTTCCAGGTTCATGCCCTGCAGCTTGGAGACCAGGTCGTCCAGCTTGGCCTTGCCTTCGGCGGTCAGCACGGCCTTGTTGAAGTCGAACGTGGTGTCGGCGGCGAAGGTGACTTTCTCGGAAACCGGGGCAGGTGCCGGAGCCGGGGCCGGAGCGGGCGCCGGTGCCGGAGCCGGAGCGGGCGGCGGCGGGGGCGGCGGAGCGACATAGCCGTCGCAGCCTTCCACCTTGGCGTCGGCCGGCGTCCAGTAGCCGGTGTGCCAGCACAGGCCGAAGCCGCTGACGGCCACGTTGCCGCGGCTGTCCTGCACGTAGCCATTGCCGGCCTTGATGTCCTTGGTCTGGGCGGAGGCCGCCGAGCAAGCGACGACTGCGGACGCAGCGATGACCAGTTTCACGTACTTATTCATATTGTTTTCCTCTCGGTTGGATTCCGCAGGCGAACTGCGCAACAGAACTGGATTAAGGATTAAGGAGTAATGCGGGGAATGGTTAATCCGATAATACCATGCGCCAATCTGACGCTTGCCCATGCATTGTTGACATGCAACAAAGGCAATTCACCCCTCATTTTGCCATACAAGAGGGGGAGTATCCGGCTTGCCAAAAGCGCCAGCTTGCGGATTCCGGAGCTTTGTCGCGTTTTGGCGACACAAGAGGAGGGATGCAGTGCCGAATGGCACCGTTGCAGGAAGTTGCCGCCGCATCGCGGGGATACGGCGGCGATGTGCCGTCAGGCAGGGGCCGGACGGATTACCTGGCCAGGCCGCGAACCTCGATCGTGACGCGGCGGTTCGGCGCCAGGCACTCGATCAGCTTGGCGCGCGGCAGCTTGTCGTCGCAGGCCTGAACCGACTGGGTCTTGCCGACGCCGAGCGTGTCCAGCGGAGCATCGACACCCTTGCTATTCAGATAGGCGGCGACGGTATCGGCGCGCTTCTCCGACAGCTTCTGGTTGTACTGCTGGGTGCCGAGCTTGTCGGTGTGGCCGGTGACCAGCACGATCTCAACCTTGCCGCAGGCAGCCAGCTTGCTCATGACCTCGCCGTCGATGCGCGCCTTGGCGGCGTCGGTCAGCACGGCCTTGTTGAAGGCGAAGGTCTGGTCGCTGGCCAGGGTGACCGTGAAGTCGCAGCGCTTGGGCGGTGCCGGCGGGGCAGGCGGCGGGGGCGGCGGGGGAGGAGCCTGCACGACGGGCGGCGCGACGGGTTTCGGTACCGGCGGCGCCAGTTCGCCGTCGCAGCCCGGCACGGCGTCCGCCGGCGTCCAGTAGCCGGTGCGCCAGCACAGGCCGAAGCCGGAGCGGGCGATGACGCCGCGGCCATCCTGCACGTAGGCGCTGTACGGCGTCTTTGCCTGGATATTGGTTTGCGCGAATGCGCTGGCGGCGGTGCCGGCGATGAGTACAGACAGGATTGTTTTCTGCATGAATGCCCCTCGTTGTCGTTGTCCCAAACTCCTTGTCAATGCGGCATGCATTTAAGCATATTTTGCTTACGCAAGACTGTCTTCGCCGCGTCAATTTGATCGTGCCGCAAGAAGCCGCCACCCGGTTCCCGAAACCGGCCGGAAAGCGGGATTCAGGGGGTTCCGCATGCTAAAATCTATGGTTTTGGCGCCCCGGGCTGCATTTCCGCCGGACAAGGCGGGCGCCGACCGAATCATCACGCCAGACGGCCACAACCTGGACCCATCCGATGGATCAATTCGCCAAAGAGACTATCCCGATCTCCCTCGAAGAGGAGATGCGCAAGAGCTACCTCGACTACGCCATGAGCGTGATCGTGGGCCGCGCGCTGCCGGACGTGCGCGACGGCCTCAAGCCGGTGCACCGCCGCGTGCTGTTCGCGATGCACGAGATGAACAACGTGTGGAACCGTCCCTACGTCAAGTGCGCCCGCGTGGTCGGCGACGTCATGGGTAAGTATCACCCGCACGGCGACCAGGCCATCTACGACACCCTGGTCCGCATGGCCCAGGATTTCTCGCTGCGCTACACGCTGGTCGACGGCCAGGGCAACTTCGGCTCGATCGACGGCGACAATGCCGCGGCGATGCGTTACACCGAGTGCCGCCTCGACAAGATCGCCGGCGAACTGGTGGCCGACATCGAGAAGGAAACCGTCGACTTCGTGCCGAACTACGACGGCAAGGAGAAGGAACCCTCGGTCCTGCCGACCCGCCTGCCGAACCTGCTGATCAACGGCGCCTCCGGCATTGCGGTCGGCATGGCCACCAACATTCCGCCGCACAACCTGTCCGAGGTGGTCAACGGCGCGCTGCACGTGCTGCGCAACCCGGAATGCTCGATCGACGAGCTGATCGAGCTGATTCCGGCGCCGGATTTCCCGACCGCCGGCATCATCTACGGCGTTTCCGGCGTGCGCGAAGGCTATCGCACCGGCCGCGGCCGCGTGGTGATGCGCGCCAAGACCCACTTCGAGGAATTCGGCCGCGAGGGCCGCACCGCGATCATCGTCGACGAGCTGCCCTACCAGGTCAACAAGAAATCCCTGCTCGAGCGCATCGCCGAGCTGGTGCGCGAGAAGAAGCTCGAAGGCATCTCCGACATCCGCGACGAGTCCGACAAGTCGGGCATGCGCGTGGTCATCGAGTTGAAGCGCGGCGAAGTGGCCGAGGTGGTCCTCAACAACCTGTACAAGCAGACCCAGCTGCAGGACACCTTCGGCATGAACATGGTGGCGCTGGTCGACGGCCAGCCGAAGCTCCTGAACCTCAAGCAGATGCTCGAGTGCTTCCTGTCGCACCGCCGCGAAGTGGTCACGCGCCGCACCGTGTTCGAGCTGCGCAAGGCGCGCGAGCGCGGCCACGTGCTCGAGGGTCTCGCCGTCGCGCTGGCCAACATCGACGACTTCATCGCCATCATCAAGGCCGCGCCGACCCCGCCGGTCGCGAAGGCCGAGCTGATGGCGCGCGCCTGGGATTCGTCCCTGGTGCGCGAGATGCTGGCCCGCACCGGTGCCGAGCACGTCGGCGGCATCGACGCCTTCCGCCCGGAGAACCTGCCGCGCCACTACGGCATGCAGTCCGACGGCCTGTACAAGCTGTCGGACGACCAGGCCCAGGAAATCCTGCAGATGCGCCTGCAGCGCCTGACGGGCCTGGAGCAGGACAAGATCGTCAACGAGTACAAGGACGTGATGGCGCAGATCGCCGACCTGCTCGACATCCTGGCCAAGCCGGAGCGCGTGACCGCGATCATCTCCGACGAGCTCAACGCCGCCAAGCTGGAATACGGCGACGGCGCCAAGGACACCCGCCGTTCCGCCATCGAGCACAACACCAGCGACCTGGGCACCGAGGACCTGATCACGCCGCAGGACATGGTGGTTACGCTGTCCCACGCCGGCTACATGAAGGCCCAGCCGGTGTCCGAATACCGCGCCCAGAAGCGCGGCGGCCGCGGCAAGCAGGCCATGGCGACCAAGGACGACGACTGGATCGACCAGATCTTCATCGGCAACACCCACGACTACATCCTGTGCTTCTCCAACCGCGGCCGCATGTACTGGCTGAAGGTCTGGGAAGTGCCGCAGGGCTCGCGCAACTCGCGCGGCAAACCGATCGTCAACATGTTCCCGCTGCAGGACGGCGAGAAGATCACCGTGGTGCTGCCGCTGTCCGGCGAGAACCGCACCTTCCCGGAAGACCGCTACGTGTTCATGGCGACCTCGCTCGGCACCGTCAAGAAGACCCCGCTGACCGAGTTCTCCAATCCGCGCAAGGCCGGCATCATCGCGGTCGACCTCGACGAGGGCGACTTCCTGATCGGCGCCGCGCTGACCGACGGCAAGCATGACGTGATGCTGTTCTCCGACGCCGGCAAGGCGGTGCGCTTCGACGAGAACGACGTGCGCCCGATGGGCCGCACGGCGCGCGGCGTGCGCGGCATGAGCCTGGAAGAGGGCCAGCAGGTCATCGCGCTGCTGGTGGCCGAGAACGAGCAGCAGTCGGTGCTGACCGCGACCGAGAACGGCTTCGGCAAGCGCACCCCGATCACCGAATACACCCGCCACGGCCGCGGCACCAAGGGCATGATCGCGATCCAGACCTCCGAGCGCAACGGCAAGGTGGTCGCCGCGACCCTGGTCGAGGAGCGCCACGAGATCATGCTGATCACGACCGGCGGCGTGCTGATCCGCACCCGCGTGGCCGAGATCCGCGAGATGGGCCGCGCGACCCAGGGCGTGACGCTGATCGCCGTGGAAGACGGCACCAAGCTGTCCGGCCTGCAGCGCATCGTCGAGTCGGACGTGGACGAAGAGGAAGCGCCCGCCGAGGGCGCGGCCGATGCGGCCCCGGCCGACGGCGGCGCGGAGGGCTGATCGACGATGGCGCAGGTCTACAACTTCTCCGCCGGACCGGCCGTGCTGCCGAAGGAAGTCCTGCAGCAGGCCGCCGCCGAGATGCTCGACTGGCAGGGCAGCGGCATGTCGGTCATGGAGATGAGCCACCGCGGTCCCGAGTTCATCTCGATCTACGAGAACGCGGTGCGCGACCTGCGCGAGCTGCTCGCGGTGCCGGACAACTACCAGGTCCTGTTCCTGCAGGGCGGCGGTATCGGCGAGAACGCCATCGTCCCGCTGAACCTGGTCGGCCGCAAGGCTGCCGGGGCGCACGAGGCAGCGACCGTCGACTTCGTGGTGACCGGTTCCTGGTCGAAGAAGTCGGCCAAGGAAGCGACCAAATACTGCGACGTCAACATCGCCGCCTCGGCCGAGGGCGACCGCTGGACCGGCGTGCCCGATCCGTCGACCTGGAAGCTCGGCAACGATCCGGCCTACCTGCACCTGTGCACCAACGAGACGATCGACGGCGTGGAATACCATTTCACGCCGGATGCCGGCGTGGTGCCGATCGTGGCCGACATGTCCTCGCACATCCTGTCGCGCCCGGTCGACGTGTCGAAGTACGGCGTCATCTTCGCCGGCGCCCAGAAGAACATCGGCCCGGCGGGCCTGACGATCGTGATCGTGCGCGACGACCTGCTGGGCCACGCGCTGCCGATCTGCCCGTCCGCCTTCGACTGGAAGATCGTCGCCGAGAACAATTCGATGTACAACACCCCGCCGACGTATGCGATCTACATCGCCGGCCTGGTGTTCCAGTGGATCAAGCGCCAGGGTGGCGTGGCGGCGCTCGAACAGCGCAACATCGCCAAGGCCGACTTGCTGTACGGCGCACTGGACGGGACCGGGTTCTACGAGAACCGGGTCGAGAAGCAATACCGCTCGCGCATGAACGTACCGTTCTTCCTGCGCGACGAATCGTTGAATGCCGCTTTCCTGGCCGGCGCCAAAGAGCGCGGCCTGCTCCAGCTCAAGGGCCACAAGTCCGTCGGCGGCATGCGGGCATCCATCTACAATGCGATGCCGATCGAAGGTGTACAGGCGCTGGTGGATTACCTGCGCGAATTCGAGAAAACGCACGGATAAGCTGCGTGCATCCCTTCCCCCTGCAAGGGGGGGGAGTTTTGCACCGGCGCATGCATTCCCTCCCCCTCCAAGGGTGGAGGGCCAGGGTGGGGGTAGGGCGCCGGAACGTGTGCCTGCGTTCGTTGACGCTCACGACCCCCATCCCGGCCTTCCCCTTGCAGGGGGAAGGAGGGTGCAGCCGGGACCGCAGCCGGGACATTTATGAGCACGGACGACAAACTCAAACCGCTGCGCGAGAAGATCGACTCGATCGACGCGCAGATCCTCGACCTCTTGAACCAGCGCGCCCGCGTCGCGCAGGAAGTGGGCCACGTCAAGGCCGAGACCAACGCGCCGGTGTTCCGCCCCGAGCGCGAGGCGCAGGTGCTGCGCCGCGTGGCCGAGCGCAATCCCGGGCCGCTCGACAGCGGCGACGTCCAGCTGATCTTCCGCGAGATCATGTCCTCCTGCCGCGCGCTCGAGCGCCGCGTCGTGGTGGCCTATCTCGGGCCGGCCGGCACGTTTTCCGAGCAGGCGGTCTACCAGCAGTTCGGCCATGCGATCGAGGCGCTGCCCTGCGCATCGATCGACGAAGTGTTCCGCGCGACGGAAGCCGGCACCGCCGACTTCGGCGTGGTGCCGGTCGAGAATTCCACCGAGGGCGCCATCAACCGCACGCTCGACCTGCTGCTGCAGACCACGCTGTCGATCAGCGGCGAGCTGTCGATCGCGGTCCACCACAGCCTGATGACGAAGACGGGCACGATGGACGGCATCACCCGCATCTGCGCCCATTCGCAGGCGCTGGCGCAATGCCAGGTGTGGCTCAACCTCAATTACCCGAACATCGAGCGCCAGGCCGTGGCCTCCAACGGCGAGGCCGCGCGCATCGCCGGCGAGGACCCGACCGCGGCCGCCATCGCCGGCGAGATCGCCGGACAGAAATACAATCTCGCCGTCGTCAAGGCGCACATCCAGGACGATCCGCACAATCGCACCCGCTTCGCCGTCGTCGGCCGCATGCAGCCGGGACCGTCCGGCAACGATCAGACCTCGCTGGTGCTGGCGGTGCCGAACAAGGCCGGCGCCGTCTACAACCTGCTCGCGCCGCTGGCCCAGCACGGCGTGTCGATGACGCGCTTCGAGTCGCGTCCGGCCCGCATCGGCACCTGGGAGTACTACTTTTACGTCGACGTGGAAGGCCACCAGCAGGAAGAGCGCGTCGCGCGCGGCCTCGACGAGCTCAAGCGCAACGCGGCTTTCTTCAAGATCCTCGGGTCCTACCCGTCCAGTTCCCTGTAACGCATCCAGGCGGCGCGCGCGGCGCACGACGCGGCGCGCGCCCTTTGAAACCGGCCGGCCACCTCGCCAGCCCTCATTGACCAACGGAGCAACCGATGTCCATCCAGTTCGGCCCTGACTATATCCGCGCCATCGCCCCTTACCAGGGCGGCAAACCGATTTCCGAAGTCGCCCGCGAGTTCGGCCTCGACGAGGCGAAGATCGTGAAGCTCGCTTCCAACGAGAACCCGCTCGGCATGCCGGAGTCTGCGAAGCAGGCGATGCTGGCGCACATGGCCGAACTGGCGCGCTATCCGGACGCCAACGGCTTCGACCTGAAGGCCGCGATCAGCGGCAAGTACGACGTGCCGCAGGACTGGATCACGCTGGGCAACGGCAGCAACGACATCCTCGAGCTGTCCGCCCATGCCTTCGTGCAGCCGGGCCAGTCGGTGGTGTTCGCCCAGTATTCGTTCGCGGTCTATCCGCTGGCGACCCAGGCCGTCGGCGGCCGTGCGATCGTGGTGCCGGCGAAGGATTTCGGCCATGACCTGCCGGCGATGGCCAAGGCGATCGCGCCGGATACCAAGCTGGTGTTCGTCGCCAATCCGAACAACCCGACCGGCACCTTCGTGCCGGCCGCCGAGATCGAGGCCTTCCTCAACGAGGTGCCGCCGCACGTGGTGGTGGTGCTCGACGAGGCCTACAACGAATTCCTCGCACCGGAGCAGCAATACGACTCGATCGCCTGGGTGCGCCGGTATCCGAACCTGATCGTCTCGCGCACCATGTCCAAGGCCTATGGCCTGGCCGGCCTGCGCGTCGGCTTCGGCATCGCCCAGCCCGGCATCACCGACCTGCTCAACCGCATCCGCCAGCCGTTCAACGTGAACTCGATGGCGCAGGCTGCCGCGGTTGCCGCGCTCAACGACAAGGCCTTCCTGGAGAAGAGCGCCAGGATCAACGCCGACGGCTACAAGCAGCTGACGCAAGCCTTCGACGAACTGGGTCTCGAATACGTGCCGTCCTACGGCAACTTCGTGCTGTTCAAGGTGGCGAAGGATGCCAATGACAGCGATGCCGGCGCGCGCGTGAACCTGGCGCTGCTCAAGCAAGGCATCATCGTCCGGCCGGTCGGCAACTACGGCCTGCCGCAGTGGCTGCGCGTCTCGATCGGCCTGCCGGAAGAGAATGCTGCCTTCATCGCAGCGCTGAAGAGGGCGATCGCCTGATCCCGTCCGGGAGCGCGGCCGGCGCTTCCGGACGCTGAGCCCGCCCGGCGTGCCGGGGCGGGCAGACCGGCAACCACCATGCTTCCACGACGAGAAACGCCCGTGTTCCAGAACATCGCAATCTTCGGCGTCGGCCTGATCGGCGGCTCCTTCGCACTGGCCCTGAAGGCCGCCGGTGCCGTGTCCCATGTCACGGGCGTCGGCCGCAGCCGTGCCTCGCTGGAGCGCGCGCGCGAGCTCGGCATCATCGACGCCATCGCCGGACCGGTGGAAGACGCGGTGCGTGCCGCGGACCTGATCCTGGTCGCGGCGCCGGTGGCGCAGACCGAAGCGATCCTGGCATTCATCGCCCCGCACCTGCAGCCGCACACCGTCGTCACCGATGCCGGCAGCACCAAGTGCGACGTGGTCGCCGCTGCACGCAAGGCGCTCGGCGGCAAGATCGCGCAATTCGTGCCGGGCCATCCGATCGCCGGGCGCGAGCTCAACGGCCCCGATGCGGCGATTCCCGATCTCTACATCGGCAAGAAGGCGGTCATCACGCGCCTGCCCGAGAATGCCGATGCGGACGTCGCGCGCGTCGCCGCCGCCTGGCAACAGTGCGGCGCCATCATCCATCACCTGTCGCCGGAAGACCACGACCGCGTGTTCGCCGCGGTCAGCCACCTGCCGCACCTGCTGGCGTATGCGCTGGTGGACGACATCGCCCGCAAGCCGCACGCGGACCTGCTGTTCCAGTACGCCGCCTCGGGGTTCCGCGATTTCACGCGCATCGCCGGTTCGTCGCCGGAGATGTGGCGGGACATCTCGCTGGCCAACCGCGAGGCGCTGCTGGGCGAGCTCGACGCCTACATGGCGCAGCTCGCACAGGTGCGCGACCGCCTGGCGGCCGCCGACGGTGCGGAACTCGAGGCGGTCTACGCCAACGCCCAGCGCGCCCGCATGACCTGGATCCGCACCATCGAGGCAGCGGAGAAGCAACGCAAGGAGGGCGGCGACTGAATCGAGGCAATGCCGTTGCGCCGCACGGCAGCTCCGCCCGCTCCGTTCCGACCCGCGCGCGCCATCCGCCGGCAGCATGTCGACCGCACGGACGACCACACAGACGACCACACAGACGACCACGACAGCGACCCATGAAACACTATCCCGAGCACCTCGACCTGAATCCCGCCATGCATGCCAAGGGCACCGTGAAGCTGCCCGGTTCCAAGAGCATCTCCAACCGCACGCTGTTGCTGGCGGCGCTGGCGAAGGGCACGACGACGATCCGCGAACTGCTGGCGTCCGACGACACCCACGTGATGCTGATGGCGTTGCAGAAGCTCGGCGTCAAATGGGAGCAGATCGGCGAGACCCAGGATTTCATCGTGCACGGCGTCGACGGCGCGCTGCCGGTGCATCACGCGGATCTGTTCATGGGCAATGCCGGCACCGCGATCCGTCCGCTGACGGCGGCGCTGGCGGTGATCGGCGGCGACTACACGCTGCACGGCGTGCAGCGCATGCACGAGCGTCCGATCGGCGACCTGGTCGATGCGCTCAATGCGGTCGGCGCGCAGATCGAGTACACCGGCAATCCCGGCTATCCGCCGCTGCACATCCGCCGCGGCCACATCCATGCGCAGACGATGCAGGTGCGCGGCAACGTGTCGAGCCAGTTCCTCACCGCGCTGCTGATGGCAGCACCGCTGATGGCGCGCGACCACGATGTCACCATCGCGGTGGTCGGCGAGCTGATCTCCAAGCCCTACATCGAGATCACGCTCAACCTGATGCAGCGCTTCGGCGTGACGGTGCGACGCGACGGCTGGCAGGCATTCACGATTCCCGCCGGCCAGCACTACGCCAGTCCCGGAGAGATCCATGTCGAGGGCGATGCCTCGTCGGCGTCGTATTTCCTCGCGGCCGGCGCCATCGCCGGCGGCCCGGTGCGCGTGGAAGGCATCGGCAGGAACAGCATCCAGGGCGACGTGCGCTTCGCGGAAGCGCTCGAGAAGATGGGCGCGAAGATCACCATGGGCGACAACTGGATCGAGTCGGAAGGCCACGGACCGCTGCGCGCGCTCGACATGGACTTCAACCACATACCCGACGCCGCCATGACGATCGCGGTGGCCGCGCTGTACGCGGGCGGCCCCACCACGCTGCGCAACATCGAGAGCTGGCGCGTCAAGGAAACCGACCGCATCGCCGCCATGGCGACCGAATTGCGCAAGGTCGGCGCGACGGTGGAAGAGGGGCAGGACTGGCTGCGCGTGACGCCGCCGGCGCAGATCGGCGCGGCCGCCATCGATACCTACGACGACCACCGCATGGCGATGTGCTTCTCGCTGGCTTCGCTCGACGGCGCCCTGCGGCGCGGCAACCGGATCCGCATCAACGATCCGAAATGCGTGGCCAAGACCTTCCCCGATTACTTCGACGTGTTCCGGCGCATCACGCAGGACGACCTGTTCTGAGGACGCACCACGATCACCTCCGGATTCCCTCCCCTGGAAGGGGGACGGGTAGGGAGGGGGTAGTGAGCTCGAATTTCTGCATGCATTAGGTCAGGCGCACCATCCCCATCCCCGCCTTCGCCCTTGCAGGGCGCCCGGCGAGGGAGGGGAGGCGCCGACGGCGGCATGACGGCCTCTGCCGTAATCTCCATACTCTCTGCGGTATAGTTACGGCCTCGCCGTTACCGCAGGCTGATCCGGCCCATCCCCGCCAACCATGACCGCATCCACATCCGTTCCCGTCATCACGATCGACGGCCCGACCGCGTCCGGCAAGGGCACGGTGGCCCATCTCGTCGCCGAGCGCCTCGGATTCCACTACCTGGATTCCGGCGCCCTGTACCGCCTGACCGCGCTGTCCGCGCTGCGCCGCCAGGTGCCCCTGACCGACGAGCATGGCCTGGCCAAATGCGCCGAGCACCTGCAATGCAGCTTTTCCGGCGGCGATGTGTTCCTGGGTGGCGAGAACGTTTCCCAGGCGATCCGCGCCGAGGAAGTTGGCAATACGGCATCGAAAATTGCCGCGCTTGCCACGGTCCGGCATGCCTTGCACGGATTGCAACTGTCGTTCCGCAAGGCGCCCGGCCTGGTCGCCGACGGCCGCGACATGGGGACCGTGGTGTTTCCGTCCGCGACGCTGAAAGTGTTTCTTACGGCCAGCGTCGAGGCGCGCGCGGAAAGGCGTTATAAGCAATTGATTGGCAAGGGTTTTCCTGCTAATATGGCCGACCTTCTGAAAGATTTGCAGGAGCGCGACGAACGCGATTCCCATCGTGCCATCGCTCCCCTGAAACCCGCCGAAGGCGCGCATCTGCTGGATACCTCGCACCTGGGCATCGACCAGGCTGTCGACCAGGTACTCGGCTGGTACGCCGAAGCGAAGCGCTGACGTCATCCGTCGGCGTGCAGTGGTGCCGGGACGGACGCAATGTCCGTCGCGGCGTGTTTCAACCCTGACCCGATCGCCGCGGCATGGTGCCACGGAATCGGCTAACACTTTTTTCTTATGTCTACTGTTCTCAATTCCCCCGCATCCTCCGGCATGGAAAGCTTTGCAGCCCTGTTCGAAGAGTCGCTCTCGCGCCAGGACATGCGTTCCGGCGAAGTGATTTCCGCCGAAGTCGTCCGCATCGATCACAACTTCGTGGTCGTCAACGCCGGCCTGAAATCCGAAGCACTGATCCCGATCGACGAATTCAAGAACGACAGCGGCGAAGTCGAAGTCAACGTGGGGGATTTCGTCACGGTGGCGATCGAATCGCTCGAGAACGGCTTCGGCGACACCATCCTGTCGCGCGACAAGGCCAAGCGTCTCGCCTCGTGGCTGGCACTTGAGAAAGCCATGGATTCCGGCGAGCTGGTCACCGGCACCGTCTCCGGCAAGGTCAAGGGCGGCCTGACCGTTCTCACCAACGGCATCCGCGCGTTCCTCCCGGGTTCGCTCGTCGACGTGCGTCCGGTCAAGGACACCACGCCGTACGAAGGCAAGACCCTCGAATTCAAGGTCATCAAGCTCGACCGCAAGCGCAACAACGTCGTGCTGTCGCGCCGCGCCGTCATCGAAGCCTCGATGGGCGAAGAGCGCGCCAAGCTGATGGAAACGCTGAAGGAAGGCACCATCGTCTCCGGTATCGTCAAGAACATCACCGACTACGGTGCGTTCGTCGACCTCGGCGGCATCGACGGCCTGCTGCACATCACCGACCTGGCATGGCGCCGCGTGCGTCACCCGTCGGAAGTCCTGTCCGTCGGCCAGGAAATCACCGCCAAGGTCCTCAAGTACGATCAGGAAAAGAACCGCGTCTCGCTCGGCGTCAAGCAGCTCGGCGACGATCCGTGGACCGGCCTGTCGCGTCGCTACCCGCAGGGCACCCGCCTGTTCGGCAAGGTCACCAACCTGACCGACTACGGCGCGTTCGTGGAAGTCGAGCAGGGCATCGAAGGCCTGGTGCACGTCTCCGAGATGGACTGGACCAACAAGAACGTTGCTCCGTCCAAGGTCGTCCAGCTGGGCGACGAAGTCGAAGTCATGGTCCTCGAGATCGACGAAGAGCGTCGCCGCATCTCCCTCGGCATGAAGCAGTGCAAGCCGAATCCGTGGGAAGACTTCGCCATGAACCACAAGAAGGGCGACAAGGTGAAGGGCGCCATCAAGTCGATCACCGACTTCGGCGTGTTCATCGGCCTGCCGGGCAACATCGACGGCCTGGTCCACCTGTCCGACCTGTCCTGGACCGAAGCCGGCGAAGAAGCCGTGCGCAAGTTCAAGAAGGGCGACGAGCTGGAAGCCGTGGTGCTGGCGATCGACGTGGAGCGCGAGCGCGTTTCCCTGGGCGTCAAGCAGCTCGAGGGTGACCCGTTCAACAACTTCGCCGCGATGAACGACAAGGGCGCCATCGTCAACGGTACCGTCAAGTCGGTCGAGCCGAAGGGCGCCGTGATCCAGCTGACCGACGAAGTCGAAGGCTACCTGCGCGCTTCCGAAATCTCCCGCGACCGCGTGGAAGATGCCGGTACGCACCTGAAGGCCGGCGACAAGGTCGAGGCGATGATCATCAACATCGACCGCAAGGCCCGTTCGATCCAGCTGTCGATCAAGGCCAAGGACAACGCCGAGACCCAGGAAGCCATGCAGAAGATGGCCTCCGACTCGAACGCTGCCTCCGGCACGACCAGCCTGGGCGCACTGCTCAAGGCCAAGCTCGACAACAAGCAGTAATCCTTGCGAGAACCGGAAGGGGGCCGCTCTTGCGGCCTTCCTTTCGCACAGTCGATATCACCCTCTATGACGAAATCTGAGCTGATTGCTCGTTTGGCCGAGCGTTATCCGCAACTGGTAGCCAAGGATGCGGATTTCGCAGTCAAGACCATTCTCGATGCCATGGCCGACGCCCTGTCGCGCGGACAGCGCATCGAGATCCGCGGGTTCGGCAGCTTCGCACTGAACAGCCGGCCGCCGCGCATCGGTCGCAATCCGAAGTCGGGCGACAAGGTGATGGTCCCGGAAAAGCGGGTACCGCATTTCAAGCCGGGCAAGGAATTGCGCGAGCGGGTGGATGCCATGGTCGGGCAACCGATCAAGGACTGACACGACAAGCAGAAGTGATTGCAGGAAGGAAGACGGCGCCGAGAGGCGCCGTTTTTTTCATGCCCGCCCAATCCATGGGCAGCAGGCCGGCTTTCCCGCTTTCCTGCTGGAACGCTATCTTGGGGCGCCGTTTTCTTATGGCGTACAATGCGACTTCGACAAGGGGAATCGGCACAATGGTTGCCGGCCGCGGCCCGCAGGGCACGCCGCCGTATCCCGCGCAAGGCATGCCGGCCCGTGCGCCGCCATCCCGACAAGAACAACCATCGACAGCCAGTACCGCCGCCGACCATGAAAATCCTGTTCCGCATCCTGGGCATCCTCCTGTTCGTGATCTTCTTCGGCTTCGCGCTGAAGAACACGCAGGAAGTCGCGCTGCAATTCTTCTGGGGCTACGAGATCCGCGGTCCGCTGGTGCTGCTGCTGCTCGGCTTCTTCGCCGGCGGCGCACTGCTCGGCGCGCTGGCGATGACGCCGATGCTGTTCCGCCACCGTCGCGACCTGACGCGCCACAAGAAGACGATCGCCGACCTGCAGAAGGAAGACGAGGCGCGCGAGCGCGCCCGCATGCAGCCGCCGCAGCCCGACAGCATCGGCGGCCGCTGAACCGGAGGGAGGGCGCCCGCGCACGCTGCGCGCGGGCGATGGACAAGTACCCACGACACGACAAACGCATGGAATTCGAAACCTGGTGGCTGCTGGCCATTCCCGCATTCTTCGCCCTCGGCTGGCTGGCCGCGCGCGTCGACATCAAGCAGTTGATCTCCGAATCGCGCACGCTGCCGCGCGGCTACTACAAGGGCCTGAATTTCCTCCTCAACGACCAGCCCGACAAGGCGATCGATGCCTTCATCGAGATCGTCAAGCTCGATCCGGAATCGGTCGACCTGCACTTCGCGATGGGCAACCTGTTCCGCCGCCGCGGCGAGACCGAGCGTGCCATCCGCGTGCACCAGAACCTGATCGCGCGTCCCGATCTCGCGCCCGACCAGCTGGCGCAGGCGCAGTACGAGCTCGGCCAGGACTATCTCAAGGCCGGCCTGCTCGACCGCGCCGAGGAAACCTTCAACAAGCTGATCGATTCCTCCTACGGCGCCCAGGCGCGCCGCGCCCTGCTGGAGATCTACCAGCGCGAGAAGGAATGGCAGCGCGCCATCGATGCCGCGCGCGGCCTGCAGGAATCCGGCGCCGGCGGACGCCAGCGCGAGATCGCCCAGTTCTATTGCGAGCTGGCCCAGGACGAACTGGTGCACACGCATCCGGACCGGGCCGCCGAACTGCTCGAGAAGGCGCTGGCCACCGACCGCTCCAGCGTGCGCGCCACCATCCTGCTCGGCGACGTGCACAAGGCGAACGGCGACATCGAGGGCGCGCTGCTGGTGTGGCGCCGCGTCGAGCAGCAGAGCGTGCCGCACGTGGCGCTGGTGGCGCAGCGGCTGATGGATGGCTACCGCGCCGTCGGCCGGCCGCAGGAAGGCGTCAACCTGCTCAAGTCCTATCTCGCACAGGCGCCGTCGATCGACCTACTCGAGGTGGTGTTCAAGGCCGTCATCGAACTCGACGGCGTCGATGCCGCCAACGAGATCGCCAGCGAGGAGCTGCGCCGCACGCCGACGCTGCTCGGCCTGGACAAGCTGCTCGAGGCGCGCCTGATGACGGCGCCGCCCGAAGTGCTGCCGCAGCTCACGCTGGTCAAAAACATCGTGCACAACTACACGCAGAAGCTTGCACGCTATCAATGCGGCCATTGCGGCTTCAAGGCGCGCCAGTATTACTGGCAGTGCCCGGGCTGCAGCCGCTGGGAAACCTATCCGCCGCGCCGCACCGAAGAACTCAACATCATGAACTGAACCGCATGAAGTGACGCAAGGGGAGGATCCCCGAAGTCTGGCAATCTCGTTGCTTGCCTTCTCTCAATTTCGGATCCTCATGAAAATCACGATCATCGGTACAGGCTACGTGGGCCTCGTCACGGGCGCGTGCCTGGCGGAACTGGGCAATGCAGTGTTCTGTCTCGACGTCGACCAGCACAAGATCGACGTGCTCAACCGCGGCGGCATCCCGATCCACGAACCGGGCCTGGAGGAAATCGTCGCGCGCAATCGCGCGGCGGGGCGCCTGACGTTTTCGACGGATGTCGCGGCCAGCGTCGCGCACGGCGACATCCAGTTCATCGCGGTCGGCACGCCGCCCGACGAGGACGGTTCGGCCGACCTGCAGTACGTGCTGGCGGCGGCGCGCAACATCGGCCGCCACATGAACGGTTTCAAGGTCGTCGTCGACAAGTCGACGGTGCCGGTCGGTACCGCCGACAAGGTGCGCGAGGCGATCGCGGAAGAGCTGCGCGCGCGCGAGGCGGACCTGCGTTTCTCGGTGGTGTCCAACCCGGAGTTCCTCAAGGAGGGCGCCGCGGTCGCGGACTTCATGCGCCCGGACCGCATCGTCATCGGCTGCGACCAGTCGCCCGAGGGCCTGCAGGCGCAGGCGATGATGCGCAAGCTGTACCTGCCGTTCAACCGCAACCATGAACGGACCTACTGGATGGATGTGCGCTCGGCCGAGTTCACGAAGTATGCGGCCAATGCGATGCTGGCCACGCGGATCTCGTTCATGAATGAACTAGCCAATCTCGCGGAACGGGTCGGCGCGGACATCGATGCGGTGCGCCACGGCATCGGCTCGGACCCGCGCATCGGGCACAGCTTCCTGTATGCCGGCTGCGGCTACGGCGGCTCATGCTTCCCGAAGGACGTGCAGGCGCTGGAGCGCACCGCGCGCGAGTACGACCAGGAATTGCTGGTGCTGCGCGCCGTCGAGGCGGTCAACAACCGCCAGAAGCAGGTGCTCGGCAAGAAGATCGTGGCACGCTACGGCCGCGACCTGACCGGCCGCCGCTTCGCGCTGTGGGGCCTGGCCTTCAAGCCGAACACCGACGACATGCGCGAGGCGCCGTCGCGGGTGCTGCTGAAAGACCTGGTCAAGCGCGGCGCCACCGCCGCGGTGTACGATCCGGTGGCCATGGCCGAGGCAAGACGGGTGCTGGAACTGGACTTCGGCGGTGATCCCGATGTAATGTCGCGCATCACGTTCTGCGACCGCCCGATGTCGGCGCTGCAGGATGCCGACGCCCTGGTGATCGTCACCGAGTGGAAGGCCTTCCGCAGCCCGGATTTCGAGCAGGTGAAAGCGCTGCTCAAGGAGCCCGTCATCTTCGACGGGCGCAACCTGTACGAGCCCGAGACCATGGCCGACTTCGGTATCGAGTACCATGGCATCGGGCGAACGGCATTATCACGACATTGACATGAAAAACACCTTCTCACTCGACAATTCGCGCATCCTCGTCGTCGGCGACGTCATGCTGGACCGTTACTGGTTCGGCGACGTCAGCAGGATTTCCCCGGAGGCGCCGGTGCCGGTCGTGCGGGTGGAGAAGCGGGAAGAGCGCCTCGGCGGCGCCGCCAACGTGGCGCGCAATGCCGTCGCGCTCGGCGCCAGGACGGCGCTGCTCGGCGTGGTCGGCAAGGATGAGGCGGGCGACCAGGTCGACGGCCTGCTGACGGAGCTCGGCATCCGCAGCTTTCTGAACCGCGATGCCTCGATCTCGACCATCATCAAGCTGCGCGTGATCGGCCGCCAGCAGCAGCTGCTGCGCATCGATTTCGAGGAACCGCCGACCGACACCGTGCTGCGCGACAAGCTCACGCAGTTCAACACGCTGCTGCCGGACTACGAGACCGTGGTGCTGTCCGACTATGCCAAGGGCGCGCTGGTCAACGTGCGCCACATGATCGAGGCCGCGAAGAAGCTGGGCAAGTGCATCCTGGTCGATCCGAAGGGCGACGACTTCAGTCCGTACAAGGGCGCCTCCATCCTCACGCCCAACAAGTCCGAGCTGCGCCGCATCGTCGGCAGCTGGAAATCCGAGGAAGACCTGACCAACCGCGCGCAGAACCTGCGCGCGGAGCTGGACCTGCAGGCGCTGCTGCTCACCCGCTCGGAAGAAGGCATGAGCCTGTACACCGCCAGCGAGGTGCTGCACTTCCCGACCGAGGCGCGCGAGGTGTACGACGTGTCGGGCGCGGGCGACACCGTGATCGCCACGCTGGCCGTGATGCTCGGCGCCGGCGCCACGATGCAGGAAGCGGTGGAGTGGGCCAATCGTGCCGGCGGCATCGTGGTCGGCAAGCTCGGCACCGCCACCGTCACGCGCGAGGAATTGTTCGGCGCCTGATCTCCGGGGTAGGTGTTTTCTCTTCGTGTCAACGCAGACAATGGTGTGTCGTTGAAGGCGGCGGCATGGTCGCATCAGGCTGTGCCGCATTCATCGACTCCATCCACTTCCGAAGAGAGAACATCATGCTGAAGAAATTCCTGCTGGGCGTCGCCGCGTTCGTGGCGACGATGGGCATCGCCTTCGCCGAGATCGACATCAACAAGGCCGACCAGGCTGCCCTGGACGGCATCAAGGGCATCGGCCCGGCCACCTCGAAAGCCATCCTCGAAGAACGCAGGAAGGGCGAGTTCAAGGACTGGTCCGACTTGGCATCGCGCATCAAGGGCATCGGCGACAAGAAGGCGGCGGCGCTGTCCGAGGCCGGCCTGACGGTCAACGGGCAGCACTATGCCGGCGGCGCGGCGCAAGCCAAGCACGAGCGCAAGGACAAGGCTCCCGCGGTGCCGGCAAAATCCGATCCGGCGGTCGCGTCGGCGAAGAAGTAAGCCATGGTCCGGGTCCGGCGGCGTGATGGCCGCCGCGCCCGTGCAGGATGAAGCAGCCCCGCACCAACCGGCCGCGGGGCTGTTTCATTGATGCCGGTGCCAGCCGGGATCGGCGTCTCCGTTTAGAATAGACGGCTTGCATCCAATCCCGCATTCCTGCATCGAGATTCCATGCCCTACCTGACCATCGAAGACACCATCGGCAACACGCCGCTCGTGCGCCTCAAGCGCATCCCGGGCGCGGATGCCGACCAGCGCAACAACGTCATTCTCGGCAAGCTCGAGGGCAACAATCCGGCCGGTTCGGTCAAGGACCGTCCGGCGATGTGGATGATCCGGCGCGCCGAGGAGCGCGGCGAGATCAAGCCCGGCGACACGCTGATCGAGGCCACCAGCGGCAATACCGGCATTGCGCTGGCAATGGCGGCGGCAATGCGCGGCTACAAGATGGTGCTGCTGATGCCGGAGAACCTGTCGATCGAGCGGCGCCAGAGCATGGCGGCCTACGGCGCGAAAATCATTCTCACGCCCAAGACCGGCGGCATGGAGTACGCGCGCGACCTGGCCGAGCAGATGCAGCGCGAGGGCCAGGGCCATATCCTCGACCAGTTCGCCAATCCGGACAATCCGCGCTCGCACTACGAGACCACCGGCCCGGAAATCTGGCGCGATACCGAGGGCCGCGTCACCCATTTCGTCAGCGCCATGGGCACCACCGGCACCATCATGGGCGTGTCGCAGTTTCTCAAGGAGAAGAATTCGGAGATCCGCATCATCGGCGCCCAGCCGGAGGAAGGCTCGCAGATTCCCGGCATCCGCAAGTGGCCCGAGGCCTACCTGCCGAAGATTTTCGACCGTGCGCGGGTCGACCAGGTGGAGTCGGTGACGCAGGCGGCCGCCGAGCAGATGGCACGCCGGCTGGCGGTGGAGGAGGGCATCTTCTGCGGCATCTCGGCGGCGGGCGCCTGCGAGATCGCCCTGCGCATTTCCCGGACCGTCGAGAACGCCACGATCGTGTTCGTCGTCTGCGACCGCGGCGACCGTTACCTGTCGACGGGCGTCTTCCCGGCCTGACGAACCGGTCGCCCGGTGTTCGGGGCCTCCAAACGCAAATGCCGGCCACATGGCCGGCATTGTTCATTGCGCTGGGCGACGTGCGCTCGGCACGGCGCTCGCCGACGAATCACTCCTCGCCGGCGTCTCCGGCGCCGCCCGGCTTCGCCTCGCCGGGTTTCGGCTTGAACTGCTTGTCGCTGATGCGGAACTTGTCGCGACGGTCGCCCATCAGGATGCGCAGATCCTTGATCGACAGGTCGCTGACCTCGTGCATGCGGATCAGCAGCGAGGCGCCGACCGGCAGGCGGCGGTGGCGGATCTTGCTGATCACCGGCGGCGCGACTTCGAGCGCGCGCGACAGGGCGGCGTCATTCTTCAGGCCCAATTTCTCGATCAGCGCGTCGAGCAGGTTGTTCGGATCGTAATTCACCTGGTCGGCCAGGCGATTGCTGGTGCTCGTGGTGTTGTCTGTCTGGCTTGTCATAGTTGTGATCTTCCAAAGGTATATGAACGCTACAAGGATGGAGCTTGCTCATTCATTGCCGAAGGCAAAGTGACGCTCTTGTTGTTGTTGGGATCGATGCACGACAAAGCCCGATACGTCCGGCTCAGGACTGTTGGCTCAAAACTTTCCTTCGTGAATCAATTGTACTATGGAAATATAGTCAACGCGTTCCAAAAAGCCAATGTCAAGCTGCATATGCGGCGATACAACATGGTTGTTTGCACATGACATTCAGGCAACAACATGACTGGCAAGCCGAGCGAGCACTGCCGAACAATTGACATTGATTTAATGAAAAAAACTGCACAATGTCAATCATTGTTGCGCATGCTGCAACTTCCTGGCCCGAAGCGGCAGGATGATGTGAGCGGTTACTTATTCTGCGTGGCTGTCTTCAGGCCGAGGCGGGTCCAGCCGTCGTGGCCCAGCTTGCGCATCAACTCGATATTGCGCTCGTAGATGTCGGCGGCGTCGGGAATCGCCGCAACGGCGCGTTCGATGCTGGCTTCGCGCAGAAGATGCAGCATCGGGTAGGGCGAACGGTTGGTGTAGTTGGCGATGTCGTCGGCGGCCGCATCGGCGAACTGGTAGTCGGGATGGAAGCTGGCCACCTGGATTTCGCCGCCCAGGCCGAGTTCGACGATGAGGTCGTCCGCCACTTCGAGGAAATCGTTGTAATCGAGGAAATCCCCGAGCACGTAGGGATGGATCAGCAGGGTGGTGTCCAGCGCCTCGGGATCGGATTCGGCGAGGTGGCGCAGTTCGTTGGCCAGGTCGTCGAGCAGGGCCTCCGCGTGGCGTGCGTCGCTGACCGCGTAGCGGATCTGCCGCTTGACTTGCACGGCCTTGGCGAAGGGGCAGAGGTTGAGGCCGATGACGGCCTTGTCCAGCCAGATGCGCGTGGCCTCGATGGCCGCGACCCCCGCAGCGGAAGACGGATTGCCCGGATCGGGCGCGGTGGCGTGATCGAGTACGACTTGAATCATGGGTGCTGCCTGGGGTGGGACGTTGCGACGCGACATTATGAACGGATTTCGGCGCGCCGTCCGGCCGGCGAGGCATGCCGCCGCGGAAATCGGCTATGCTTGCGCTCTTTTCCCACGGCGCATCCGGCATGGCACTCAAATCGATCATCTACAAGGCGGAGCTGCAGGTCTCCGACCTCGACCGGCATTACTACGCCACCCATGCATTGACCATCGCCCGCCATCCTTCGGAGACGGACGAGCGCATGATGATCCGCCTGCTGGCCTTTGCCCTGCACGCGCAGGAATCGCTCGCCTTCGGCAAGGGCCTGTGCGTGGATGACGAACCCGACCTGTGGGACAAGGATCTCACCGGCGCCATCGTGCACTGGATCGATGTCGGCCAGCCCGACGAACGCTGGATCCTCAAGGCCTGCGGCCGCGCCCGGCGCGTGACCGTCTACAGCTATGCGGCGGCCAGCCACATCTGGTGGAACCAGCTGGGCGGCAAGCTGGAGCGCGCACGCAATCTGGAAGTGTTCAATATTCCCGCGGCGACCAGCCAGGCGTTGGCCGCGCTCGCGCAGCGCACCATGCGCCTGACCTGCACCATCCAGGATGGCCAGGTCTGGATGGCGGGCGACGACACGGTGCACATCGAACCGGTGGTCCTCAAGCGCCTCGCCGACTGACCCGGCGGCGAGCCTTCGCGCTCCCGCGGATCAGCTCTTGCCCGGCGCCTGCGCGGCAGTCGCCCCCGCCTGGTTGCGTGCGGCCTTGACCGCATGTCCCAGTTCGACCACCGACATCGCATAGAAAAAACTGCGGTTGTACTGGGCGATGGCGAAGAAGTTCGCCGTACCCAGCCAGTACTCGGTCGGCTCGAAGCCATTCTGCAGGTCGACCAGTCCATAACCGAGGCCGGCGGGCACGTCGCCGACGGGCGTGACACCGGCGGCCAGCAGGGCATCGAGCGAGTCGCGCGCTTCGAGCGACTTCCCGATATAGGCTTGCCAGGCGGGCGTCTCGCCTTCACCTGCCGGAGCGACCCGGGCCGGGAAGACGATCGGATCGCCCGGGCGCCAGCCATGCTTGCGCAGGAAGTTGGCCACGCTGCCGATCGCATCCGCCGGCGACGTGCGCAGGTCGATGTGATCGTCGCCGTCGAAGTCGATCGCATAGCGCAGAATGCTCCCCGGCATGAACTGCGGCAGGCCGATCGCGCCCGCATACGAACCGAGCAGCGTGAACGGATCGATGGCGGCATCGCGCGCGAACAGCAGCGCATTCTCGAGTTCGCGGCGGAAGTACTCCATCCGCGCGACCCGGTTCGGCGTGTCGGGATAGGCGAAGGCCAGCGTGGCGATCGCGTCGAGGACGCGGAACTTGCCGGTATTGCGGCCGTAGATGGTTTCCACGCCGAGAATGCCGACGATGATGTCGGCCGGCACGCCGAATTGCTGCTCGGCGCGCGCCAGCGTGTCGGCATGGGCGTCCCAGAAGCGTACGCCGGCGCGGATGCGCAGCGGTTCGATGAAGCGCGCGCGATAGGCGACCCAGTTCTTCGGCTTGCCGGGCGGCGGCGGCTTGACCAGTTGCACAGCGATGTCGACATAACGCGTCTTGCGCAGGATCTGTTCGACCTCGGCGCGGGCAAACCCGTGCTTGTCGACCATCTCGTCGATGAAGGCCGGCACGCCGCTCCATTGGGTGAAGTCGGTATGTTCGCCGAGTTCCGCCGGATCGGCGGCGATGGCGGCGGCAGGCTTTGCCTTGGCAGCGGGCTGGCGCCGCGACGACTTGGCGTCGGCTGCGCCGGCAGCCAACAGGGACGCGGCGAGTGCGCAGGTCAGGAGGGCTTTCATCGGCATGCGGAGAGCAGGGCTTTCATTTCGGACAGCGCGGCGGCGCGCCCGGATTTGTCGACATCGGCGTAGCGCGCGCGTTCGTACAGATGCATGAATTGGCGTGCCGCGGCGCGGCGGCCATCGTCCAGCGGCGACCCGGCGGCGGCCAGGCGCTCGCCGAAGGCGCGCGGGCCTTCGTAGGGCAGGCGCGCCATGCCCTGCCTGGCGAGCAGCGCGCACATTGCACGATAACATGCGTCGACCGGATCGAGCCGCTGTCGGTTCCTCAGCAGCGGCCAGGCAATGATCGCGAACACCAGCGAACCGGCCACGCCGAGCACCGCCATCAGCGTGCGCCAGTCGGGTTCGGCGAAGCCGATGGCCCGAAGCAGGCCGAACTGCTTCTCGCTCGAGTAATTGAGCACCCACTGGTTCCAGCTGTTGGTCACGGCATCCCAGTTGTGGCGCAGCGCCGCCAGCAATGAGTTGCCGGCGACGTCGAGCGTGATGAGACCGCCGAGCGCTCGGTTCGGCAGGACGGAAGCCAGGCTGCTGCGCACGCGGTCCGGCGCCACCGCCGCAGTCGGGTCGACTCTCGTCCATCCTTTTCCGGGCAGCCAGATCTCGGCCCAGGCATGGGCATCCGACTGGCGAACCACCAGGTAGCCATCGACCGGATTGAGCGTGCCGCCCTGATAACCCAGCACGACGCGTGCCGGGACGCCGGCGGCGCGCATCATGAACACGAAGGCGCTTGAGTAGTGCTCGCAGAAGCCGGCGCGCGTCGAGAACAGGAATTCGTCGACGGTGTCGCGGCCGAGGAGGGGCGGTTCGAGCGTGTAGACGAAATTCTCGTGGCCGAAATGCCGCAGCATCGCGCCGGCAATGCGTGCCGGGTCCTGGTGCTGCTCGCGCAGTTGCGCCGCCATGGCACGGGCGCGCGGATTGTAGCCGCCGGGCAGATGAAGCCAGTTGCGCTGCACGCGCTCGGGCAGCTCGGGCTGCAGGTCGGCATCGAGATGGGAGCTCGGCTCGTAGCGCAGCCTGCCGGAGATCGGCTGATAGGCCAGCATCTCCAGGTCCGCGGTCAGGCGTGTCGGCGTGCCGGGAATGCTGGCGGGTGCGCTGGCCAGATCCAGCGCGAACAGCCAGGGCTTGCCGCTCGGCTCGATTGTCACTTCGTATGTCAGGGGCGCGCCGCGCGCACGCAGCTGAACCGGACCGCGCCAGTACTGCGGCGGTAGTGCCGACCATGTTCTGCCGTCGAACTGGCCGAGCACGATGCCACGCCAGTAGAGCTTGTCCCGTTCCGGCGGCGCGCCGGGGAAGCGGGCGCGGAAGGCGATCTCCTCGGATTGGGCCAGGCTGGCGATATTGCCGGGTGCCATGGTGTCGGACATGCCCGTGCGGCCGGCAGCCGCATCGTGCGGCAAGCCCCACAACGGGCCCTGGATGCGCGGCACCAGGAGGAACAGCACCAGCATCAGCGGCGTGGCCAGGCCGAGGATCGTCGCCGCGGTGGCCAGGCGCCGGCGCAGCGGCGGCACCAGCCCGGTGTACTGAAAGCTGAGCTGGGTCGTGGTCAGCAGCAGCATCACGCCGGCCGTGTAGACCGCCGCGCCGATCGACTGCGTGTGGAAGAAGTTGGCCAGCAGCAGGAAGATGCTCAGGTAGAGCACCACGAACAGGTCGCGGCGCGCGTGCATCTCCAGGAGCTTAAGCGTTAGCAACAGGGCCAGCATCGTCACGCCGGCCTGCCGACCGACGATCGTCCGGTACGATGCGTACACGCCGATGACGAGCGCGACCGCAAGGAACATCAGCAACAGGCGCGGCGGCATGCGTGTGCCGTTCCAGGTGATCCAGCCGCGCCAGCCCAGCATCAGCGCACACACCGGCAGCGTCCACGCCGGCACCTGTCCCGCATGCGGCACCAGCACCAGCGCGCAGGTAGCCAGCAGCAGCAGCGTGTCGGCCTTGTCGCGCGGCAGCGGCCAGGTGCGCGCAAGGTTCTGCAGCAGCGCCATCATGTCCCCTCGTAGAGCGCCAGCGCCGTCAGGCAGGATTCCTGGTGCTCCGGCCCGAGCCCCGCATCGATGCGCGTGCCGCCCAGGCGCAATGCATAGGGCAGTCCGCGCGATTCGGCTTCGAGCACCCAGCGCGCCATGCGCGACAGGCGCGCCTCGCGGTCCAGGCCGGGAGGCATGCCGTCATAATCGAGGCACAGCTCCGCGGCGGCGCCGCCTTCGAAATGCTTGGTCACCAGCGCGGCCGACACGTCCGGCGACAGGCGCGCGATCTGGCGCCAGGCCAGCTGCTTGAGCGAATCGCCGGCCTGGTAGGCGCGTACGCCGGCGAAATCCTCGCTGCCGCCGACGCCCTGGCCGTTGCCGCCGCTGCTGCCGGCCTGCGGCAGGGGCGGCGCATCGTCCTCCGGGCGCGGATAGATCAGCGCCTGCGCATCGGGCGACCAGTAGGCCCAGCAGAAAAACATTCCGAGCGGAAATCGCGTATGGAGCCGCACGCGCGGCGCGCGCAGCCAGCCGCGCCGTTGGGCCCTGACCGCCAGCGTCACGACGGTCGATGCCTGTGCCGGCACGTCGAACACCTGCTCCACCGGCGGCAGGTCGCGGCCGTGGAAGGCCATGCGCAGCGCATAGCGGTCATGCTTGCGCGGGTTGGCGACGACCAGTTCGAACTGCGCTTCCTCGCCGGCGAACACCGGGCGAGTGCGGCCGGCACGCAGGACCAGGTGGGCCAGGTTGCGCGACGTCATCTGCATGTCGATCAGCGCGCAGCCGGCGACGAGGAAGGTCAGCCCGAATCCCAGGCTCAGGTTGTAGTTGATCGAGCCGATGAACAGCGCCAGCAGCAGCGCGGCGAACGCGAAGCCGGCCGCCGACGGCACGATGAACACGCGCCGCTGCACCAGCGTGATCTCGCCGATCTCGACCGGGCGCAACTGGAACAGGCGCTGGTCGATCTGCCGTCGCAGCCAGAGGCGTGCCGCTTGCACCATGGCCGTCCCGGTCAGACCGGCACCGATTTCATCAGCTGCAGGACCAGGTCGCGGCTGCTGCCGGCCGTGGCCGCGCCCGACTTGAGCGGGCGCAGGCGATGCGCCGCCGCCGGCACCAGCACGGCCTGCACATCCTCGGGGATGACATGGTCGCGCCCCTCGAGCGCGGCCCAGGCGCGCGCCGCCTGCAGCAGGGCGATCGCCGCGCGCGGGCTCATGCCTTCGGCGAACAGGCCGTTCTGGCGCGATGCCTGTGCCAGTGCCTGGACGTAGTCGACCAGCGCACCGGAGACATGGACCTTCGCGAGGGAACGCTGGGCTTCGGTCAGCTCTTCGGGCTGCATCGCCGTTTGCAGCGACTTCAACAGGCTGCGGCGGTCCTCGCCGAGCAGCAGGGCGCGCTCCGATGCCGCATCGGGATAGCCGAGCGAGACGCACATCAGGAAGCGGTCCAGCTGCGACTCCGGCAGCTGGAAGGTGCCGATCTGGTGGGTCGGGTTCTGGGTGGCGATCACGAAGAAGGGTTCGGGCAGCGCGCGGGTGGCGCCGTCGGCGGTCACCTGGCGCTCCTCCATCGCTTCGAGCAGGGCCGACTGCGTCTTCGGCGTGGCGCGGTTGATCTCGTCGGCCAGCAGCACCTGGGTGAAGATCGGTCCCGGGTGAAAAACGAAGGCGCCGCGTTCGCGGTCGAAGATCGAGATGCCCACCACATCGGCCGGCAGCAGGTCGCTGGTGAACTGGATGCGGTTGAACTTCAGGCCGAGCGAGATCGCCAGCGCATGCGCGAGGGTGGTCTTCCCGACTCCCGGAACATCCTCGATCAGCAGGTGGCCGCCGGCCAGGAGGCAGACCAGCGCCTGGCGCACCTGTGTCTCTTTTCCCACAATGACCTGGTTGACCTGCCGGGCGACGGCATGGAGTTTGTCGAACATGTTCGCCTTCGTTGTTAAACTAGGGGAATTCTATGCGAGAAATGCCAGAAAGCAGTCCCGAGCGATGACCACGGCAATTTTTACCCATCCCGACTGCAAGCGCCATGAAATGGGATCATGGCATCCGGAATGCCCGGAGCGCTTGCAGGCCATCGAAGACCAGTTGATTGCCAGCCGCATCGACAGCTTTCTCGATCATCGTCAAGCGCCCGAAGCCAGCCTCGAGCAGATCGCCCGCGTGCACACCGCCGAGGCGGTCGCGCGGGTGCGCGACAACATCCCGCCCGCGACGGACGGATACTTTCCCCTCGACGGCGATACCTCCCTCAACCCGCACAGCTGGAATGCGGCCCTGCGCGCGGCCGGCGCGGCGATCGCCGCCACCGATGCCGTCATGCGCGGCGAGGTCGATAACGCCTTCTGCGCGATCCGGCCGCCCGGGCATCATGCCCGTCCGACCGAGCCGATGGGCTTCTGCCTGTTCAACAATGTCGCCATCGCGGCGCGCCATGCGCTCGCGGCACACGGCCTGCAGCGCGTCGCCATCATCGACTTCGACGTGCATCACGGCAACGGCACCGAGGAAGCCTTCATCGACGAACCGCGCGTGCTGATGGCCAGCTTCTTCCAGCATCCGTTCTATCCCTACTGCACCAGCGGCAGGAACTGGCCGCAGTATCCGAACATGGTCAACGTGCCGGTGCCGGCCTATACCAAGGGCGACGTCGTGCGCCAGCTGGTCGCCGAGCAATGGCTGCCGGCGCTGCATGCGCACCGTCCGGAAATGATCTTCATCTCGGCCGGCTTCGATGCTCACCGCGAGGACGAGATGGCGCAGATGGGCCTGGTCGAGGCCGACTATGCCTGGATCACCCGCCAGATCATGGACGTGGCGCGCGAGCATGCCGGCGGCCGCATCGTCAGCTGCCTGGAGGGCGGATACGCGCTGTCGGCGCTCGGCCGCAGCGTGGCCGCCCACGTGCGCGCGCTGGCCGACCTCGACTGACGGGCGCAGGCCGCCGGCGCGATCCGGGCGGCCGGGGCGGGCGAGGCGGTAGAATAGCGGCTTTCCGAACCGTTCCGCGGTCCGCCCGGTCCGCCCATTCCCGCAGAATCCCGCATGTCCATCCAATGGTTCCCCGGTCACATGAACGCCGCCCGCAAGAAGGCGGCGGAATCCATGGAGAAGACCGACGTCGTCATCGAAGTGCTCGACGCCCGCCTGCCGCAGGCCAGCAGCAATCCGATGATCGACGAATTGCGCCGCCACCGGCAGCGCCCCAGCCTGAAGATCCTCAACAAGGCCGACCTGGCCGATCCCGAGGCCACCAAGGCGTGGATCGCGCATTTCAGCCAGCAGAAGGACGTCCACGCGGTCGCGCTGTCGTGCAAGAAGCCGGCCGACGTGGCGAAGGTGACCGCCCTGTGCCTGAAGCTGGCGCCGCACCGCGGCACGGCGCTCAAGCCGCTGCGCATGATGATCATGGGCATCCCCAACGTCGGCAAGTCGACGCTGATGAACGCGCTGCTCAAGAAGCGCGTGGCCGCCGTCGGCGACGAGCCGGCCGTCACCAAGGCGCAGCAGCGTCTCTACCTCGGCAACAACATGGTGCTGACCGATACGCCCGGCATGCTGTGGCCGAAGATCGAGCATCCGACCGATGGCCTGATGCTGGCGGCCAGCCACGCGGTGGGCGTCAACGCGATCATCGAGGAAGAGGTCGCGACCTTCCTGGCCGACCTGCTGCTGGCGCGCTATCCGGCGTTGCTGAAGGCGCGCTACGGTTTCGCGACCGAGGGCATGGACGGCGTCGCGGTGATCGAAGGGATCGCGAAGAAGCGGGGTTTCCGCCTCAAGGGTGGAGAGTGGGATTTCGAGAAGGGATCGCACACGCTGCTGATCGACTACCGCAGCGGCGCCCTGGGTCGCATCAGCCTGGAAACGCCGGCGAGCCGTGCCGAGCTGCTGGCGAATTACCGGCCGGAACCCTCGCTCGGCGAGCGGCCCGAGCCGGACGTGCAGACCGACTGAGGTCCGCGGTTCGCCTCCGGCGCGGTTCCGCCCGCGGACGGCGTCAGGGTCAGCCGTCGATGATCTTGCGGGCGAAGGCCTCGAGATAATCCATCAGCGAATCGGCGCCGGCCACGGCGCCTTCCGGGTCGCCGGCCGCGATCGCCTCGGCCATGATCATGTGCGATTTCGCTCCCTCGGACACGTCGCCCTCGTGCTGGTAGGCATACCAGAAGCGACGGCACTGGATGATCAGCGGGATCACGGCGGAGACGGCGGCCGCATTGCGGCAGGCCGCGTGCACCACCTGGTCGAGTTCCAGGTCGGCCTTCATGTAGCCCTGCAGGTCATCCTTCTTCGCGGTCGCCACCATCTTCTGCGCGCGCGCCACCATGTCCTTGCGCTGCTGCGGCGTGGCGCGGCGGGCCGCGCTGGCGGCGATCAGGCGTTCCAGCACGCGGCGGGTCTCGATCACGCTCAGGTGGCCCGCCGCATCGATGTCGCTGACGATCAGGCCGCGCCGCGGCAGCTGCACGATCAGGCCGTTCGACGACATGCGCATCAGCGCCTCGCGCAACGGCGTGCGGCCCAGGCCGGTCGCCTCGACCAGTTCGGCCTCGACGATCGGCGAGCCGGGTTCCAGTTGCAGGGTGACGATCATGTTCTCGATCGTGTCGTAGGCGATGTCGGCGGCGCGCAGTTTCGGTGCCGTCGCCTTGACGGCGGCTTCGCGGGAACTCATCTGGGTGCTTGCTCCGGTCGGGGCGGATGCCGCGGATGGCATCGGCGTGTTCAGTCGGGATCACTGCGTCGATTGCGCGGCTGTGCCATATCCGGATGACGTGCCAGCGAATTCTGCAGATATATCAATGATACAACGGCGCTCGCGGAGGTCGTCCGATTTCGTCGTCGGCGAGGCGTGGCGCCGCTTTGCGCAGGGGGAACGGCGTGCCGCGTCCGGGCGGTCAGCCGCAGGACGCAACACGGCCCCGTGCGCCATGGCTGGCGGACGGGGCCGGCGGGGAAATGCGGATCAGCAGGCGAGGTAGTGCGTCTTGACGCGGGTGTAGAAATCCATCGCCAGCGCTCCCTGTTCGCGCGGCCCGAAGCTCGAGCCCTTGATGCCGCCGAACGGCACGTGGTAATCGACGCCGGCGGTCGGCGCGTTCACCATCACCATGCCCGCCTGCGCCTCACGGCGGAACTGCGTCGCGTGACGCAGCGAGTTGGTGCAGATGCCGGCGGACAGCCCGAACGGCGTGTTGTTGGCCGCCGCAAGCGCCGCATCGAAATCCTTGACGCGGATCACGCTGGCCACCGGGCCGAAGACTTCCTCCTGGTTCAGGCGGGCCTCCTGGTTGTCGTCGGCGATCAGCGCGGGCGCGAGGAAGTAGCCGTTGCTGTCGCGGCGCACGCGTTCGCCGCCGCACAACAGCTTGCCGCCCTGTTCCTGGCCGATGCGGATGTACTCCAGGTCCTTCTCGAGCTGGCGCTCGTCGACCACCGGGCCGATCTGCGTCTGCGGGTCGAGCGCATGGCCGACGCGCAGCTTGCCTGTGCGCTCGACCACGGCGTCGACGAAGGCCTGGTAGATGCCTTCGGTGACGATCAGGCGGCTCGAGGCGGTGCACCGCTGTCCGGTCGAGAAGAACGCGCCGTTGACCGCGCATTCGACGGCGGTGCCCAGGTCGGCATCGTCGAGCACCACCAGCGGATTCTTGCCACCCATCTCGAGTTGCAGCTTCTTCATCGATGCCGCGCAGGTGCGGGCAATGTGGCCGCCGGTCAGCACGGAGCCGGTGAAGCTGATGCCGGCGACCTTCGGATGCCCGACCAGTGCGGCGCCGGCGACACCGCCGCCCATGACGAGGTTGAAGACACCCTTGGGCAGGGGCGAGCGGCTGATGATCTCTGCCAGCGCCCAGGCGCAGGCCGGCGTCAGCTCGGACGGCTTGAGCACCACCGCATTGCCGCAGGCGAGGGCGGGCGCGATTTTCCAGGCGGGAATCGCGATCGGGAAGTTCCATGGCGTGATGAGACCGACCACGCCGAGCGGTTCGCGCGAGGTGACGACATCGAGTCCCGGGCGCACCGAGGGCAGCGCCTGGCCGCCGATGCGCAGGGCTTCGCCGGCGAAATACTTGAAGATGTAGCCGGCGCGCATGGTTTCGCCGATCGCCTCGTTGAGGACCTTGCCTTCCTCGCGGGCGAGCAGGGCGCCGATCTCGCTGGCGCGCGCCAGGATCTCGGAGCCGACGAAGTCGAGCGCATCGAAACGCTGCTGCGGCGTCGAGCGGCGCCAGGCGACGGCGGCGTCGAAGGCGGCATTCACCGCCATGTCGACATGTGTCGCTTCCGCCTCGTCGTACTGGCCGACGATGTCGGCCGTATCGGACGGATTGATGTTGTCCCGCGATTGGGACGCGGCGACCCATTCGCCGCCGATGTAGAGGTGATGACGGGTCACCGCAGACTCCTTACAGGTAGGCGCTGACGTCGGGGCGGTTCGCCAGGGCCTTGTTGACGATCATGACCACGCGTTCGCGTTCCGCGCCGACCAGCGGCTGGCGGGGACGGCGAACGTTCTCGTTGCCGACGCCGACCAGGGTTTCGACGAGTTTGAGATTCTGCACCAGCTTGGTCGAGACATCCAGATGCAGCAGCGGCATGAACCACTGGTACAGCTTCAGCGCCTCGTCGTACCGCTTGGCCTTCATCAGGCGGTACAGGGCGACGGTCTCCTTCGGAAAGGCCACCACCAGGCCGGCCAGCAGGCCGTCCGCCCCGACGGCCAGCGCCTCGAAGGACAGGTCGTCGACGCCGATGAACAGCTGGTAGCGGTTGCCGACGGTGTTGCGCAGGTCGGTGATGCGGCGGATGTTGTCGGTCGATTCCTTGATCGCCACCAGCCATTCGCAGTCGGCCAGGTCGGCGAAATCGTCCGGGGTCAGGTCGACCTTGTAGGTGACCGGGTTGTTGTAGACCATGATCGGCAGCTGGGCCGCCTTGGCGATGGTGCGCAGGTTGTCCTTGGCTTCGCGCGCATCGGCGGCGTACAGCACCGACGGCATCACCATCAGGCCCTGCACGCCCATCTCGCGCGCCTTCTCGACGAAGCGGCAGGCATTGGCGGTGCGCGTCTCGGAGACGTTGGCCAGCACCGGCACGCGGCCGGCGGACACTTCCAGGGCGACGCGGGTGACCTCGAGCTTCTCGTCGAGGGACAGGGTGCTTGCCTCGCCCAGCGAGCCGCAGGTGACGAGGCCGTCCACGCCGGCATCGATCTGGAAGGCGAAGTGCTTTTCCATCGCCTGGTAGTCGAGTTCCTCGTTGGCGTGGAACTTGGTGGTCACTGCGGGGAAGACGCCTTCCCATTTCTTGGTGGTCATGTGATCGCTCCTGGTTGGGACTGGTATGGGACTACGGAAGGCATCGTAATATATCAACGATATATTTTCAATACGCGAAATGTCGATTTCACGATATTTTTCACTATTGTGCAGATCTTGTCACTAATGACGCTTCGATCGCACAAGACTGCATACAGGCAAAGGCGCACACTGACATCCGGTAACTTGAGGTAAATCAACAGGCCCAACAAGAGGTAAGACCCAAGGTTGCTGACCAGATGTACCGGTGAAAATTTACGAGGAGATCCCATCAATGGCACACCACCACCGCACCCCTGGTGCGGCCGCGACGTCGGCCGTACCAGTCTTCCGACCGCCCCCCCGAATGTCAGTCCGGACCGGCGACCGCCATGCCGCAGGCGATGGCGCCGGCATCCGCGATGCGCTTGGCGCGCTGCGCGCCGAGCTGCTAGTCAGCGCAAGCTATTGCCTGACCGGTTGCTGAATCACGCCGATTCGGCGGTCCTCCGGCGATGCGGCAATATGCCGATCGCCGCACCTGTCGTTTATTTCCCGTGCGCCTATAATCCGACTGAACGGCGCGCATGACCTCACATTCAGGAGTGCGCATCATGTATCTCAACACCATCGATCAACCCATGCAGGATTTGCAACAGCGGAAGCAGCAGGCCGTCATGCGCGCCGCCGGCAACGGCGAGCGCGGCATGCTGGCTGCACTGGTCACCAACGTGTTCTTCGCCGAAACCCTGTTCGACGCCCTGCCGGACGTGGTCTTCTTCGTGAAGGACCGCGAGGGCCGCTACCAGGTCGTCAACAAGACCCTGGTCGAGCGCTGCGGCCTGCGCGACAAGGCGGGCATCATCGGCCGCAATGCCGCCGAAGTCTTCCCGGGCATGGGGGCGACCTATCTCGAGCAGGACAAGACCGTCATCGAGACCGGCGCCGAAATCCACGACCAGCTCGAGCTGCATCTCTACCCGGACCGCGATCCGGGCTGGTGCCTCACCTACAAGGTGCCGCTGCGCGACGAGCGCGGCGTGGTCGTCGGCGTGGCCGGCATCTCGCGCGACCTGGCGATGCCGGACAAGAAGCACCCGGTCTACCGCCGCATCGCCGCCGCTGCGCGCTACATCCAGGAGCATTACGACCAGCAGGTCCAGCTGGCCGACCTGGCGCGCATCGCCGACCTGTCGGTGTCGCAGATCGAACGCTACTTCCACAAGATCTTCCACCTGACGCCGCGCCAGATGATCATCCAGACGCGCCTGAACGCCGCTTCCAACATGCTGGCCAGCGACACCAGCGTGACCGACATCGCGGCGGCCTGCGGCTATCACGACCACAGCGCCTTCACGCGCCAGTTCAAGGCAACGATCGGCGTCACGCCGACCGAGTATCGCGCGCTGCTGAAGCGTCGCTGATCGCGCAACCTTCGCCGGCGGCCGCCGCGCCGCCGGTCACCAGGCTGCCGATCCGCATCGGCGCCAGCGGCAGGCGTACCGAGTCCTGCGTCCATCCGAACAGGATCTCGGTCGCTCCGCCGCATATCCGTCCCTGGCATGCGCCCATGCCGCAACGCGTATGGAGCTTGGCGCTGCGCCAGCTGCCGTGCGTCGCCAGGTCGCCATAACGCACGTCTTCGCAACGGCACACCAGCGTATCCGCCGACGACAGCATGCGTAGCTCGTCGCGCAGCGCGAATGTGCGTGCCAGCCTGCGGGCGAATCCTCGCCACCGTTCCCGTGCGGCCATGTCGGCGCGTGCCGCCTCGCCCTGGCCGGACGCCGCCAGGCCCGCGATGCGGCCTTCCGCGAGCGACAGGTCCACGCCGCCGATGCCGGTGCCTTCGCCGGCGCAATAGATGCCCGGCACACTGGTCTGCTGCATGGCGTCCACGTCGACGGTGCGGTCGCGCAGGCGGCAGCCGAGCATGCCCGCCAGTTCGGTGTTCGGAACCAGTCCGTAGCCGCAGGCCAGCAGGTCGCAGGCGATCTTGCGCACTGTGCCGCCGTGCCGGTAGCTCGCCTGCCGCACCGTGCCGTCGCCTTCCGCGGCGGTGACCCAGGCATCGAACAGGTAGGGGATGCCCGCGAGCGCGCGACGCAGCGCGAGTGCCTGCGTGAGCTTGGAGGGCGTCAGACCAAGCGATAGCCCGAACCCGGCCAGTTTCCGCAGCGGGGCCTGCTCGAGGATGGCGACGACCACGGCGCCTTTCTCGCGCAAGGTCGCGGCGACCGCCAGCAGCAGCGGTCCCGATCCGGCCACCACGACGCGCTTGCCGGCCACCGGAAAGCCGCCCTTGACGAGCGCCTGGAGACCGCCGGCGCCGGTGACGCCAGGCAGCGTCCAGCCGGGGAAGGGCAGCAGGCGCTCGCGAGCGCCGGTCGCGATGATCAGCTTCCCGAAGCGGAGAGCCAGCGCTCCGTCCGGGGTTTCCGCGAGCAGGGTGCGCTCGTCCGGGGCTGCGCCGACGCGGGTGCGCTGCAGGAAGTCGACATTGCGGCATTGCTGCAATGCCGACCAGAGCCTGGGCGCGCGCTGGTCCTGCGCATGCTGCGGACCGCCGCGCCAGATCTGGCCGCCGGCGAAAGGATTGTCGTCCACCACCGCGATGCGGGCGCCGCTCGATGCGGCCGCGTGTGCCGCGGCCAGCCCGGCCGGTCCGGCGCCGACGATGACGATGTCGTAGTCGCGCATCATGCCTGCCCCCGTGACGCTGCCGTGCGCACATCCATGCCGGCTTCGCACGGCGTCTGGCATGCCAGGCGGTGCGGCCGGCCGTCGATGGTCACGCGGCATTCCTGGCAGATGCCCATGCCGCACACCGGCGCGCGCAGCATGCCGGTGACCGAGCGGCGGGTCGCGAGACCGCCCGCGCAGGCGATGGCTGCGGCCACGCTGGTGCCGGGCGCGACGCTCACGGAGCGGCCGTCGACGCAGAGCGTGATGCGGTCGGTTGAGGTGGCCTGGGCCTTATCGGGAGGGATGGCGGACATGTTCATGCAAGCCCGCGAAACGGGCCGGGAGATAGGGTTCCACGGGAATGGCCGGCGCCGAGCCGAACACCTGGGCCGCGAGCAGCGCGGCCGAGGACAGCGATGTCGTGATGCCGAGGCCTTCATGGCCGGTCGCCAGCCACACGCCGTCGCGTGCCGGATGCGGACCGACCAGCGGCAGGCCGTCCGGGCTGGCGGCGCGAAAGCCGGTCCAGCAGCGGATGGCCTGCAGCGAGGCTAGCTCGGGCACGAAGCTCACCGCATGCGCCAGCATGCGCTGCACCATCGCCGGTTCAGCCGCACGGTCGGTGGTATCGAACTGGCGCGACGAGCCGATGAGGATCTGTCCGGTCGGGCGTGGCTGGAGGTTGAAGGCGACGGAATCGCCGTCCGACGCATGGGCGCTCTTGATGTAGCCGAGCTCGACCAGCTGGTGGCGGATGAAGCCCGGATAGCGGTCGGTGATGAGCAGGTGGCCCTTCTTGGGGCGGATCGGCAGTTCGGGAAGCAGCGCCGCCGACGCGAGGCCGTTGGCGACGACCACCATGCCGGCGCCGATCCGTTCGCCGCTGGCGAGCGTGATGCCGCCGTCGTCGACCGAGCGTACCTCGCCGGCGACGAGCCGCGCGCCGCGCGCGATCGCGGTGTCGACCAGGTGGCGCGCGCTCTTCGGCGGATAGGCGATCGCGTCGCCCGGCACCCGCAGGCCGCCTGCCAACCCGGGGCGCAGGCGCGGCTCGTGCGCGTACAGCGCGCCGGCGTCGAGCAGCTCGCAATCGATGCCGTTTGCCTGCAGCGTCGCCTGCTTGGCGCAGGCGGCCGCCAGTTCCTCGTCGTCGGCGGCGATCCACAGCGTGCCGCAGCGGCTGAATTCATGCGGCGCGGGATCGCGCTCGACGAGCGCGTTCCACAAGGCGAGCGAATAGCGTGTCAGTGCCAGTTCCGCCGCGTTGTCGTCCATGACCACCAGGTGGCCCATGCCGGCCGCGGTGGCGCCGGAACCGACCGCATCGCGTTCGACGATGCACACGCGCATGCCGCCGCGCGACAAGGCTTCCGCGCAGGCGGCGCCGACCATGCCGGCGCCGACCACGATGGCATCGAATGATGTCACCGGATGCCCCAGCGGAACGGATCGGTGTCGTCGACGAGCAGGGTGGCTTCGGCATTGACCCAGGCGGTGCCGCGGATGCTGGGACGCACGCGGCCCTCGGGGTCGCCGGCAACGCGCCGGTAGGAGGCTTCGAAGATGCTGCCGATGATGCTTTCCTGGCGCCAGGCTGCGCCTTCGGCCAGCTTGCCGTCGGCGGCCAGGCAGGCCACCTTGGCGCTGGTGCCGGTGCCGCAGGGCGAACGGTCGTAGGCCTTGCCCGGGCACAGCACGAAATTGCGGCTGTCCGCCTGCGGCGAATGCGCGAACAGCTCGATGTGGTCGATCACGCCGCCGTCGTCGCCGGCGATGCCGGCGGTCTCGAGCGCCTGGCGCACGCGCCAGGCATAGTCGGTCAGCGCGTCGATGCCGGCCGGCTGCAGGTCGCGCCCGTGATCGGAGACCAGGAAGAACCAGTTGCCGCCCCAGGCGACGTCGCCGGTCACCGGGCCGATGCCGGGCACCTCGACCGTCACCTGGCTGCGCGCGCGGTAGGCCGGCACGTTGTGCACGGTGACGCTGCCGTCCTCGTGCAGTTCGGATTCGACGATGCCGACCGGCGTCTCGATGCGGTGGCGGCCGGGCCGCATGCGCCCCAGGTGGGCAAGCGATGCCACCAGGCCGATGGTGCCGTGGCCGCACATGCCGAGATAGCCGACGTTGTTGAAGAAGATGACGCCGGCGGCGCAGTCCGGGTCGGTCGGTTCGCACAGCAGCGCGCCGACCAGCACGTCGGAGCCGCGCGGCTCGCATACTACCGCCGAGCGGAAATGGTCGTGGTCGCGGGCAAAGCGTTCGCGCCGTTCGGCGAGCGAGCCGGTGCCGAGATCGGGGCCGCCGTCAATGACGAGGCGGGTCGGTTCTCCACCGGTGTGGGAGTCGATGACGAAGATTTTTTTCATGAGAGAAGAGTAGTCCTCCGCCGCATTTGCGTCTTGGAAAGGCTGTGCCGATTGCATGACGATTGCAGCATATCTATTGCGCTTTTATACATCCAACCCGTCTTTTGTTGGCGTTCTTTCAACGAAATTGCGCAATCGTTTGCGCAAAGCGTCCACTATCGGCAGGTCTCGCGGGGAGCGCTGCGCCGGACGGTACCGGTGTAGGGGACTCCGGTAACGGCGCGGCGGCCGGATCGCTGGCATCATGGCTATGTCCCGGTGCGACGGAAATCCCCACGCCATTGCGGTTTTCAGCCGAGCCTGCTGGCCTTCTTTCATTCCCTTTCTAGTAAAACTAGCTATGTCCTCTGCCCTGTTTTCCCCGATTTCCCTCGGTCCGGTCACGCTGCCGAACCGGATCGTGGTCGCGCCGATGTGCCAGTACAGCGCCATCGACGGCAACGTCGCCGACTGGCATGCGGTGCACCTGGGCGCGCTGGCGCGCTCGGGCGCCGGCCTCGTCATCATCGAGGCGACCGGCGTCGAGGCGGCCGGCCGCATCTCGCCGTGGGATGTCGGACTTTACTCCGACGACAACGAGCGGGCGCTGGCGAAGGTGCTCGATACCTGTGCCAAGGTTGGCAATGCGACGTTCGGCATACAACTGGCGCATGCCGGCCGCAAGGCGTCGACAGAAGCGCCCTGGCGCGGCGGCAAGCCGGTGCCGGGCGGCGCAGGCGGCTGGCAGACCTTCGCGCCCTCGGCCCGGGCCTTCGCCGACGGCTGGCCGGTGCCGGCGGCCCTCGATGCCGACGGCATGCGTCGCGTGCGCCAGGCCTTCGTCGATGCCGCGCGCCGCGCGGTGCGGCTGGGCATCCGCGTGATCGAACTGCATTACTGCCACGGCTACCTGATGCACCAGTTCATGTCGCCGCTCGCAAACCACCGCGACGATGCCTACGGCGGCAGCCCGGAGAACCGCCTGCGCTTTCCGCTCGAGACCTTCGGCGCGGTGCGCGACGCCTGCCCGCCGGACGTCGTGGTCGGCGCGCGCATCTCGGGCAGCGACTGGATGGAGGGCGGCAGCGGCATCGACGACGGCATCGCCATCGCGCAGGGCATCGAGGCGCGCGGCGGCGGCTTCATCGATGTGTCGACCGGCGGCATCGATCCGCGCGCCCGCATCGTGGTCGGTCCCGGCTACCAGGTGCCGCATGCGGAACAGGTCAGGAAGCATGTGCGCATCCCGGTCTGCGCGGTGGGCATGATCTCGCACGCCGCGCAAGCCGAGGAAATCGTCGCCAACGGCCGCGCGGACCTGGTCGGGCTGGCGCGCGCCTTCCTCGACAATCCGCACTGGCCGCTGCACGCGGCGCAGCAGCTGGGTGCGGCGATCGACTATCCGCCGCAGTATGCGCGCGCCCATCCGTCGGTGTGGCGCGCGGCGGCGTACCGCTGATTTCCGCGCAATCGTCGGGCACGGAACACCGGTCCCGCGCCATCGCCCATGCCCGCCTTCGCGCGGGCGTTTTTCTTTCCCGAGGGGAAGATATCGTGCGCAGGCAGGGCATGAGGCAGCGCTTCTATGCAAAATGCGACGAGCGTTTTGCAGTAAGCGGCATATCGGAAAAACCTTATACCCATGATGAACAAAGGCAGGGATAATCTGTGCCTCCCGAGAATTGACCGATTGGAAAGAGCATGAGCCGAAACCCGATGGATGCCGCCAGGGACGAACAATTGCGCGAAGCCGCGCTCGAGTATCACCGCAGCCCGACGCGCGGCAAGATCGAAGTCAACGCCACCAAGGCCCTGTCGAACCAGCGCGACCTGTCGCTGGCCTATTCTCCCGGCGTCGCCTATGCCTGCGAAGAGATCGCACGCGATCCCGCCATGGCGGCCGAGTACACCTCGCGCGGCAATCTCGTCGCGGTGGTGACCAACGGCACCGCGGTGCTGGGCCTGGGCGACATCGGCCCGCTGGCCGGCAAGCCGGTGATGGAAGGCAAGGGCTGCCTGTTCAAGAAGTTCGCCGGCGTCGACGTGTTCGACATCGAACTGGCCGAGCACGATCCCGACAAGCTGGTCGACGCGATCGCGATGCTCGAGCCCACCGTGGGCGGCATCAACCTCGAAGACATCAAGGCGCCCGAATGCTTCTACATCGAGAAGAAGCTGCGCGAGCGCATGAACATTCCCGTCTTCCACGACGACCAGCACGGCACCGCGATCATCTCGGCGGCGGCGCTGCTCAACGGCCTGCAGGTGGTGGGCAAGACGATCGGCGAGGTGAAGCTGGCGGTGTCGGGCGCGGGCGCGGCGGCGATCGCCTGCCTGGACCTGATGGTCGGTCTCGGCGTGAAGCGCGAGAACGTCTACGTAACCGATTCGAAGGGCGTCATCTACACCGGCCGCGATGCCAGCATGGAAGCCAACAAGGCGCGCTACGCGCAGGACACCGCCGCGCGCACGCTGGCCGACATCGTCAAGGGCGCGGATGTCTTCCTCGGCTGCTCGACCGCCGGCGTGCTGACCGGCGAGATGGTCGCCACCATGGCCGACCGCCCGATCATCCTGGCGCTGGCCAATCCCGAGCCGGAGATCCGCCCCGAGGTCGCGAAAGCCGCACGCCCCGACTGCATCGTCGCCACCGGCCGCTCGGATTATCCGAACCAGGTCAACAACGTGCTGTGCTTCCCCTACATCTTCCGCGGCGCGCTCGACTGCGGCGCGACCAAGATCACGGAAGAGATGAAGCTGGCCTGCGTGAAGGCGATCGCCGAACTGGCGCAGGCCGAGACCAACGACGCTGTGGCCGCCGCCTATGCCGGCCAGGACCTGTCCTTCGGCCCCGAATACATCATTCCCAAGCCCTTCGATTCGCGCCTGATCGAGAAGATCGCCCCGGCCGTGGCGAAGGCGGCCGAGGAGTCCGGCGTCGCCACGCGTCCGATCCGCAACATGGAAGCCTACCGCCAGCAGCTCAGCCAGCTGGTCTACCACACCGGCCTGATCATGAAGCCGGTGTTCTCGGCGGCGAAGAAGGCGCCCAAGCGCGTCGCCTACGCCGAGGGCGAAGAGGAGCGCGTGCTGCGCGCGGTGCAGACCGTGGTCGACGAAGGCCTGGCGCGCCCGATCCTGATCGGCCGCCCGTCGGTCATCGAGATGCGCATCAAGAAGGCCGGCCTGCGCCTGAAGGCCGGTACCGACTTCGAACTGATCAATCCGGAAGACGATCCGCGCTACCGCGCCTACCACGAGGCCTATCACGCGATGCGCGCCCGCGACGGCATCACGCCCGACATGGCCAAGACGGCGCTGCGCCGTTCCAACACGCTGATCGGCAACATGCTGGTGCACATGGGTGATGCCGACGCGCTGCTGTGCGGCACCGTCGGCCGCTTCGACGGCCATTTCGAGCATGTGCGCGACGTGATCGGCCTGGCCCCGGGCGCGACGGTGTTCGCGGCGATGAACGCGCTGATGCTCGACAAGCACACGCTGTTCATCACCGACACCTACGTGAACGACGACCCGACCGCCGAACAGCTGGCCGAGATCGCCCAGCTCGCGGCGGAGGAAGTGCAGCGCTTCGGCCTGCAGCCGAAGATCGCGATGATGTCGCACTCGATGTTCGGCTCGTCGAGCCGGCCGTCGGCGAAGAAGATGCGCGCGGCGCGCGACATCCTGGCGCGCGTGGCACCGCATCTCGAGGTGGAAGGCGAGATGCAGGGCGACGCCGCGCTGTCGGAAGACGTGCGCCGCCACTTCCTGCCGGGCAGCAAGCTGACCGGCAGCTGCAACCTGCTGGTGATGCCGACGCTGGATGCGGCCAACATCGCGTTCAACCTGCTGAAGATCACCGGCGGCTACGGCGTGACGATCGGCCCGATCCTGCTCGGCGCCGCCAGGCCGGTGCACATCCTCAACCCGGCGGCGACGTCGCGCCGCATCGTCAACATGACCGCGGTGGTGGTGGCCGATGCCGGCGCACGCCTGGAGGCTGCGGCGCGCGCTGCCGGCTGACGGCGGCGCGCATCCTGCGATGAAAACGCCCGGCTTGCCGGGCGTTTTCCTTTGCGGCCGTGTCGAAGGCGCGCGTTCGCGCGCGCTGAAGGATGGCTTCCGGCCGGCACGGCGCGATCAGCGGCGCGCGCGGCCGCAGCACCAGCGCGCAGCACAAGCGCGCAGCACAAGCGATGCGGCCGCGCCACGCGGCGGCCCGTGCCGCCGCGACGGAACCGCCCCGGCGGCATGCCATCCGTTACACTGCGGACTTTCCCCGGCCCTCGTCGCATCTTGAAATTCTCCATCGGCTACCGACTGTTCTACGCCGTCCTGCTGGCTATCGTCGCCGTGGGGGCGATCAGCCTCGCGCTGCTGCGCGACAAGCTGCTGGTCAATTTCACGACCTATGCGACGCGCATCGAGCTCGACCGGCTGCAGGACCTGTCCGATTCCCTGCAGGACCGCTACACCAGCGCGGGCGGCTGGGGCTTCCTGCCAGCCGAACAGTCGGCGCGGCGCCGCTGGATCGCCGTCGAACTCGACCGCCTGCGCGGCGGACCCGATCCCGCGAAGGCGGCAGCGCTGGCCGAGGAACAGCCGGTGTCGCGGCAACCGGTGCAGCCGCCGCAGCCGCCGGTGCCGCGCCATGCCATCATCCAGCGCCAGTTGCCGCATGCCGTCACCCCGGGCCATCCGTTGCCGCCGCTGCCACCGGTGCCGCCGGTGCCCGCCGTGCCCGCCGTGCCGGCCGTCCCCGCGCCTCCCGAGCCGCCCGCCGCGGGACGCCATGGCCAGCCCCTCGCGCAGCGGATCATGCTCACCGATAGCCGCCATGCCTGGCTGGCCGGTTATCCGGTCGATCCGGAGCGTGCGCTGCAGCGGCCGGTGACGGTGGGCGAGCAGGTCGTCGGCTACCTCTCCATCGCCCGCGCGCCGGGCCCGAACGACGAGGCGGCGGACGCCTTCTTCAGCGACCTGCGGCGCAGCCTGCTCGCCATCGGCGCGCTGGCGGTGGCGCTGAGCGCGCTGGCCGCCGTGCTGCTGGCGATGCATTTCCGCCGGCCGATCCGCCGGCTGGCCGAGGGCGCGCGTGCCCTCGCCGGCGGCCGCCTCGACACCCGCCTGGCGATGCAGCGCAGCGACGAGCTGGGCGAACTGGCCGCCAGCTTCAACGACCTGGCCCGCCAGCTCGAGCAGCAGGAGCAGGCGCGCCGCCAGTGGATGGCCGACACGTCGCATGAATTGCGCACGCCGCTGGCGGTGCTGCGCGCCCAGCTCGAAGCGGTCCAGGACGGCGTGCGCACGGTCGATCCGAAACTGGTTGCGACGATGCTGCAGCAGGTGCTGATGCTCGGCAAGCTGGTCGACGAGCTGCACCAGCTGGCGCGTTTCGATGCCGGTCAGGCCGCCTTGCAATTGCGCGAGGTCGACCTGTCCGACCTGGCGGACACCACCGTGGACGGCTTCGCGGAGCGCATCGCCGCAGCCGGCCTGCGCCTGCGGCAGGTTCACCGCGACCGGCCGGTGCCGGCGATCGCCGATCCCGACCGGCTGCGCCAGCTGCTCGGCAATCTCCTCGAGAACAGCCTGCGCTACACCGATGCCGGCGGCGAGATCGCCATCGCCCTCATTTGCAGCGGCGGCAGCTGCCGCATCGTGATCGAGGACAGCGCGCCGGGCCCGGACGATGCCGCGCTGGCGCGCCTGGGCGAGCGCTGGTACCGCGCCGAATCGTCGCGCAGCCGCGCGCACGGCGGCTCCGGCCTGGGACTTGCGCTGTGCCGCGCGATCGCCGAATCGCACGGCGGCGGCATTGCCTTCGCCCGCTCCGCGCTCGGCGGCCTGCGCGTGGAAGTGACCCTGCCTGCAAGGATGGACGCATGACGCAACGCATCCTCATCGTGGAAGACGAACCGGAACTGGCGGACGTGGTCGCCGACTATGTCCGTGCCGCCGGCTTCGCGGCCGAGACGGTGCACGACGGCGAACTCGCATGGCAATCGATCCTGGCCTCGATGCCGGATCTGCTGGTGCTCGACCTCATGCTGCCGGGCATCGATGGGCTGACGCTGTGCCGCCGCGTGCGCGAGCGCTCGGCGGTGCCGATCGTGATGGTGACCGCGCGCGTGGAAGAGATCGACCGCCTGCTCGGGCTCGAGAGCGGCGCCGACGATTACGTGTGCAAGCCGTTCAGCCCGCGCGAACTGGTGGCGCGCATCAGGGCGATCCTGCGCCGCGCCGGCATGCAGGCGCTGCCGCGGCGGCGCTGCACGGTCGACGAGGCAGGGCGGCGCATCCTGGTGGACGGCCATCCGCTGGACCTGACGCCGGCCGAGTTCAACCTGCTGGCGGCCATGGTGCGCCGGCCGGGCCAGGTGTTCTCGCGGGCGCAATTGCTCGACCTGGCCAATCCGGACAAGCTCGACGTCGGCGACCGCGCCATCGATACCCACATCAAGAACCTGCGCCGCAAGCTGGCAAAGGCGGTGCCGGATGCCGAGCCGATCGAATCGGTCTACGGGCTCGGCTACCGTTTCGACCTGGAATGAGGCGGCGGCCTCCCGCGCCGGGTCGCTCACGATTTCCTCACAATCGCTTGCGATAGTGGTTCCTGTCGCGGCCCCACGGTGCCGCGCGATCTCGAACCAGACAGGAGAGCCGCCATGAAAGCATCCATCATCCTCGTCGCCATGCTGGCCGTGCTGCCCGCCATCGCCGCCGCGGCGACGGACAAGGCCGACTCCGGCAAGCAGCGCGCCCAGGTGGTCTACACCTGCACCGTCAACGGCAAGGCCGTCGATCCGAAGGAATGCCCCGAGCCGCCGGAGCCGCCGGAGCCGCCGGCCTTGCCCGACCTGCCACCGCCACCGCCGGTGCCGCCCGTCCCGCCCGTCATGGGCCGGATCGGCCATTCCCCCGTGCCGCCGGTGCCACCCGTGCCGCCGGTCGCCCCCCTGCCGCAGGTGCCCGAGGCGATGAACCAGTTATGCGAGGGCAAGGCCGCGGGCGAGGAGGTGGTCTACACGGTGGAGAACCAGTGGACCCTGAAGGGCAGCTGCCGCCAGCAGGGGAAGAGGATGGTGTTCCGGCTCGAGTCGCTGCTCAAGAAATGATCAGGCCGGAAGTGTCGCAGGCATCCTGGCGGACAGAGGGCTGCAGTACCGGGGCCGCGGTGCGGCCCCGGCGAGATCATTTCAGATTGACCTGCATGACCGCATTGCGGGTGGTGCCCACGAGGCGGCCGCCGGCGATCGCGATACCACTCAAGGCCGGGTAACCCCAGGGCAGCACCGGCGTGGACACCTCGCCGGCCGGCGTGACCTTGCGCAGGCGACCGCTGCCGGTCAGATAAAGATTGCCGCCGGCATCGATCGCCATCCAGGTTACGTCATGGAATGCCAGGCTCGCGGTCCCTTTCGGGCCTTCCACGGTATCGCTGCTGAACGGCTTGCCGGCGTGGATGCCGATGCTGCCGTCGGCCGCCAGACGATAGACGAGGTGATGAATGCCGTCTGCGATGTAGAGGTTGCCGGTCGCGTCGTAGGCGAGGCCTTGCGGCGCGAACGCCATCGGATCGATGCTGATGCCGTCGATGGTCTCGGGCAGCAGGCGCGGCATGGTGCCGGGCGCATCGTTGAACGGCTGGGTGCGGCGCCCGATCACGTGCCTGACTTGCCCTGCAGGCGTGACCTGGAAGATGGAAATCTCGTCGGCCACCGCCACATTGCCGTTGTGCGACACCGCCATGTAAAGAAATCCGGCACCATACGACACCGGCAAGGCTGCAAGCGTCGACACCGTGCCGTCCTTCGCGATCTTGCGCACGCGGGAACTGGTTTGCGAATTGTCGACCAGGTAGAGATTGCCCTCGGCATCGGCGGCGATCGCCTGTGGCGACCTGAAGCTTGCCGTCGTGCGCGGGCCATCGGCGTCTCCGGAGGTTCCAGGCGCGCCTGCGTACAGCCGTACTTCGCCAGAGGGCGTGACCTGCCTGACCACATGTTGCAGCGGGTCGACCAGGTAGGTGTTGCCGGTGGCGTCGATCGCCGGCTGGCGGGGGAAGCCGAACTCCGCTTCGGCGCCCTTGCCATCCTTGTAGCCGAAGTTGCTCGATGCCGGGACGATGGCGGACACCTGGCCGTCTTGCGTGATGCGACGCAGGTTGCGTGCGCTGCCGTCTGCGACAACGAGATTGCCATCGGCATCGGCGGCGATCCGGTTGACCGCCATGAAGCGGGCAGCCGTTCCTGCTCCATCGCGATTGCCGCTCTCCGTACCGCTTCCTGCCAGCGTCGTGACCACGGCTGCCGGTGTCACCTTGCGGACCAGCCATTGGTCCGCCACGTAGAGGTTGTCGTTGCGATCGATCGACAGTGCGTTCGGAATGAAGAATCGCGCGGCTGTGCCGGTGCCGTCGACAGGGGCGTTGAGCACTGCGTCGCCGGCGAAGATGCTTGCCGTGCCGCCGGCGATCTTCCAGATGACGTACTGTGACTGGAAGGTGGGCAGGGCGAACACGTTGCCGTGCGAGTCGACCGCGACATCGCTGACCGAGCGCACGAAGGGCGCGCCGAAAGGCAGTCCGGCAGGGCGGCCGGCGCGGAAGAACGTGCTGACCTGGCCGGCCGGGGTTACCTTGCGGATGGCGGTGACATCGGCCACCAGCAGGTTGCCGTCGCGATCGAGCGACATGCCGCCCGGTGCGAAGAAACTTGCCGCCTTGCCGTTGCCATCGGCTTCGACCGGCGCGCCATTGCTGCCGCAGCGGTAGGTGCCGCTGCCGGCCACCGTCGTCACGATACGGTCCGCGCCAATGCGACGGATCATGTAGTTGCACGAATCCACCACGTAGAGATTGCCTTCGCGGTCGAACGCCATGCCGGCACGATGATTGAAAAAGAACTTCGCCGAGGATGCCGGACCATCCGCATATCCGGACTGGCCCGCAACGCCGGCATGGAGGCTGACTTCGCCTGCCGGCGTGATCCGGTGGATCACATGCAGCATCTTGTCGGCAACATACAGATTGCCCGCGGCGTCGAATGCCATGCCGGCGGCAAGCTTGACTGCCGCATCACGGCCGGCCAGCACGAAGGGCATGCAAGCGACCTCGATCGTGTTCGCATCGGCGTTGCCGACCGTACCGCTGCCGTTCTTCACGCTGCATTCGTGGCCGGGCGCGTGGCTGGCGACATTGACGTGATAGGACGCGCCGGACGTCACGCGCGTCGGGAAGCTGAAGCTGCCGTTGGCGGCAACCTGGACCGTATCGGTACCGTTCGACAGCGTGACAGCGCCACTGCCTGCGAGGCCGGCGACGGTGCCGCCGACGGCATGGGTCGCGGGCGGAGTGGGGGCGGCCGGCACGTTGGCCGCCAGCGTCGAACCGGAGCCGCCGCCGCAACCGGCCAGGAGAGCGAGAGAACAGGCGGCTATGCCGTGCAATGGGCGGAAGAGTCGGGAATGAAGTTGGCGCATGCGTTTCGGATTGTTGTGGAATGGTTGCTATCGTTGATGTCGCGAGGGATCGTCGGAGTAGCCGACTCATGCGCTACGCCAGGCGCCTGCGGGCGCCGGTCGTCGCGTCAGGGTGAGCGGCGTGCGGATTGTAAGTGGCGCAGGCATGCGGCGCCACTGGGAATAGCTGCAGATGGGATTGTGCTGGCGCAGACCTCGGCGGGCTCATGCCCGGACGGCGCGCGAAATGAAAAAGCCCCGCAGGCTTGCACCTGCGGGGCTTCGTCTTGCTTGAAGCGGTGTGACTGGCTTCAGGCCGGCATTACATCATGTCCATGCCGCCCATGCCGCCCATGCCACCCATGCCGCCCATGCCGCCGCCGGCAGCCGGCTTGTCTTCCACCAGCTCGGCCACGGTGCAGTCGGTCGTCAGCATCAGGCCGGCGATCGAAGCAGCGTTCTGCAGAGCGGAGCGGGTGACCTTGGCCGGATCCAGCACGCCCATCTCGACCATGTCGCCATAGGTGCCGTTGGCAGCGTTGTAGCCGAAGTTGCCCTTGCCTTCGATGACCTTGTTCACCACGACGGAAGCTTCCTCGCCGGCGTTGGTGACGATCATGCGCAGCGGCTCTTCGACCGCGCGCAGCACGATCTTGATGCCGGCTTCCTGGTCGGCGTTGTCGCCCTTCAGGTCCTTCAGGTTGGCGCGAGCGCGCAGCAGGGCCACGCCGCCGCCCGGGACGATGCCTTCTTCCACGGCAGCGCGGGTGGCGTGCAGGGCGTCCTCGACGCGGGCCTTCTTCTCCTTCATCTCGACTTCGGTGGCTGCACCGACCTTGATCACTGCCACGCCACCGGCCAGCTTGGCCACGCGCTCCTGCAGCTTCTCGCGGTCGTAGTCGGAGGTCGCTTCCTCGATCTGGACGCGGATCTGCTTGACGCGTGCCTCGATCGCGGTGGCCTGGCCGGCGCCGTCGATGATGGTGGTGTTTTCCTTGCCGACTTCGACGCGCTTGGCCTGGCCGAGGTCGTTCAGGGTGGCTTTATCCAGGGTCAGGCCGACTTCCTCGGCGATGACCTGGCCGCCGGTCAGGATGGCGATGTCTTCCAGCATGGCCTTGCGACGGTCGCCGAAGCCCGGAGCCTTGACGGCGCAGGTCTTCAGGATGCCGCGGATGTTGTTGACCACCAGCGTGGCCAGCGCTTCGCCTTCGATGTCTTCGGCGATGATCAGCAGCGGACGCGATGCCTTGGCGACTTGCTCGAGCACCGGCAGCAGGTCGCGGATGTTCGAGATCTTCTTGTCGAACAGCAGGACGAACGGGTTCTCGAGGACGGCGACCTGCTTGTCCGGGTTGTTGATGAAGTACGGCGACAGGTAGCCGCGGTCGAACTGCATGCCTTCGACGATGTCGAGCTCGTCGGTCAGCGACTTGCCGTCTTCGACGGTGATGACGCCTTCCTTGCCGACTTTCTCCATCGCTTCGGCGATGCGCTCGCCGATCGAGGCGTCGGAGTTGGCGGAAATGGCGCCGACCTGGGCGATTTCCTTGGAGGTGGTGCAGGGCTTGGCGATCTGCTTCAGCTCGCCGACGATCGAGGTCACGGCCTTGTCGATGCCGCGCTTCAGGTCCATCGGGTTCATGCCGGCGGCCACGTACTTCATGCCTTCGCGGACGATGGCCTGGGCCAGCACGGTCGCGGTGGTGGTGCCGTCACCGGCGTTGTCCGAGGTCTTGGAAGCGACTTCCTTGACCATCTGGGCGCCCATGTTCATCAGCTTGTCCTTCAGCTCGATCTCTTTCGCGACCGAGACGCCGTCCTTGGTGACGGTCGGGGCGCCGAACGAGCGCTCCAGCACGACGTTGCGGCCTTTCGGACCGAGGGTGACCTTCACGGCGTTGGCGAGAATGTTCACGCCTTCGACCATCTTGGCACGGGCGGCGTCGCCGAATACGACTTCTTTAGCTGCCATCTTGATGACTCCTTAACCTGAATAGTGGGGAAATTCGTATTACTTCTGGACGATTGCCATGATGTCTTCTTCGCGCATCACCAGCAGTTCTTCGCCCTCGACCTTGACGGTCTGGCCGGAGTACTTGCCGAAGAGGACGAGGTCGCCGACTTTGACATCCATCGCGCGGACCTTGCCGTCTTCCAGGACCTTGCCGTTACCGACGGCCAGGACCTTGCCCTGGTCCGGCTTCTCTGCAGCCGCATCCGGAAGAACGATGCCGGACGCAGTTTTGGTTTCCTGGTCGAGGCGCTTGACGATGACGCGATCGTGCAAAGGACGAAGGTTCATACAAACTCCTTAAAATTCAATGGGTTATGTTTATTGATTTGCCGGATGGTAAGACGTCCGGCGCGAAGGGAAATTGGTAAGCCGGCAATGTTGTTAGCACTCCCGTCCGACGAGTGCTAAGTATAGGGGCGGGTCTAGGCTTTTTCAAGTCGCGATGGCAAGCGACCCAGGCGGAGGATGGGGCGCAGGCGGTAGTTCATGCGGCTCGCCGCCAAGATCAGCTGGGCGCGCGAGGTGACCTTGAATGCCTGCAGCAGGATGCCGACGTAATTCTTGACCGTGCCTTCGGCCAGGCCGAGCGTCGCGGCGATCACCTTGTTCGGCTTGCCGGCGATCAGCAGGTTGAGCACGTCGATCTGGCGCGCCGTGAGCGACATCAGTTTCTGTTCGATGCCGTTGTCGTTGCGGATCAGGTCCAGCGGGAAGAACTGGCCGCCCGACATGACCGCCGTCATCGCGGCTGTAAACACCGGCATCTGCGCCGTCTTCTCGACGAACCCGCAGGCACCGACCTGCAGGCATTCCTTGACCAGATCCGGCGAATTGTCGTCCGACAGGGCGATGACCGGCACCTTGTGTTCCACGTGCAGATTCTCGATCAGCTCCATGCCGCGGGCGCCGGGCAGCGTCAGGTCCACGAATGCCAGCGCCGGCCGCTCGGCGTCGCCGCGGATGCCGGCCAGGGCTGCCGCCACTTCCTTCACGCAGGTCAGGCATTGCACCGACATGCCCTGAAACGTGTTCTCGATGACGAAGGCAAGGGCGGTCGACACCAGCGGATGGTCGTCGATGACGAGGACTCTTCTCATGGCTGACATGGGCGTGCGCCGCGGGAAAGCGGCATCGGAGACACGATGTTCATGGTGCGATGCAAGATCCAAATAGTTAGCAATTAGCAAATATTTGCGAGCGGCGCCTATTGTGACTTTTTGCGCATCAAATGGCACGAAAAATTTTTACGAATGTGACTAAAGACACATTTCTCTGTTACTTCGCGCACAGGATGGAAGTGACCATTTACATATTGTGAAATATCAAGGCAGCGCCGATCCTTGCAACCCTCGCAAGGCGACGGCTCGCACACGAACAAGCCGTTCTTGCATAAAAAAATGTTGCGGTGCAACTATGCGGCAATCAATTGGAATCCCGGGGCGGCCTGCCGTCCGCGGGATCCGCGGCGAGCCGCCTTGCCCGCGACGACGTCATCCGCCGGAGCGCCGCGCATCGTACGCGGCGCCCCTTTCGAGGCGGAGGCGCCTGCCAGGGGAAACCATGATCATCCAGCTCGCCTTGAGAAACAGTCTCAGGAACCGCGGCCGCCTGCTGCTGAGCACGTTCGCCATCGCCGTGGCCAGCATGCTGCTGGTGTACGCCACGGGCCAGATCGGCGGCGTGCGCCAGGCGCTCGTGCGCGGCATGACCGATTCGCTGACCGGCCACCTGCTGGTCAAGCCGAAGGAGGCGCCGCGCGAGTTCTTCGATGCCAGTTCCGGCCGCCGCATGCATCTGATCGACGCCGCGCAGCTGCAGGACGTGCTTGCCCGCCTGCGCGCGCTCGAGGCGGTGGAGGCCGCCGCGCCGCGGCTGCGCTTTTCCGCGCTGATCGGCAACGGCGAGGATTCCACGCCGGCGCTCATCATGGCGGTCGATCCGGCCGCCGAGGCGAAAGTCACCACCGATCTGGCCGCGATCCTGCCGACCCTGGCGAAGCATCCGCAGGGCGCGCTGGTATCGCGCCACCTGGTCGAGAAGACCGGCATCGCCGTCGGCAACGAAATCCTGGTCCTGACCGAGACTCCGAGCGAAGTGTTCAACGGCCGTCCCTACGACATCAAGGGTCATGCCGATTCGCCGGTCCTGATCGACGAGTACATGAATGCGATGTTCCTCGTGAACATCGACCGCGCGCGCAAGATGATCTACGTGGACGATGTCGCCACCGAGATCGCGGTGCGCGTCCGGCCCGAATGGCGCGACCGCCTCGACGACGTCCAGCGCCACATCGCGGCGGCGCTGTCGCCGGCCGAACGCGACTACCTGGGGGTGTATACCTATGCCGAGGTGGCGTCCGCGGTCGGCAGCGTCGGCCGCATCGCCACCGGCATCGCCGCCATCCAGGTCGGCACGGTGCTGTTCATCATGCTGATCATCGTGCTCATCATCACCCGCATGGGCCTGCACGAGCGCCGCACCGAGATCGGCATGCTGATGTCGCTCGGCATGACGCGCGCCCGCCTGGCCGGGTTGTTCCTCGCCGAGGTCGTGTTCAAGGTAGTCGTCGGCTACGGCATCGGCCTGGCCATTGCGATGCTGATGCTGGCCGGGCTGCGCGAGGCCGGCGGCATGCGCGCCGCCACCCTGGTCGAGCAGTACATGAACGGCGGCAAGATCATGATGCCGGTGATCGACCCGTTCCACATCGCCGCCGGCTTCGTGCTGGTCACCGCGGCGGCCGTCGCCGTCACCTTCATCAGTTGCTGGAAAGCCGGCGCGCAGGACGCGGTCGAGCTGCTGGCGGCGCGCAAATGAGGTCCTCCATGAGCACCGACACCATCGCTCCCGCACGGTCCGACGCCGTGATCGCCGAGACGGCCGTGCCGCCGCCGGATCGCCATGCCGGCCGCGCGCACCTTCACCCTGCCGGCGCCATGCTTGCCGAACCCGTCACGCGCGCGGCATTCGCGGGCAGCCGCTGGACCCTCATCGTGCGCAACGTCCTGCGCCAGCGTTCGCGCAACCTGATGCTCGGCGCCCTGATCCTGTTCGCCAGCCTGGCGATCGCGTACTTCTCGCAATTCCTCGAAGGCGTGGCGCGCAACTTCTCGCAGAACCTGATCGCGCTGGCCAGCGGCGAAGTCTACGTGTCCTCCGAGGTCACGCGCGCGGCAGACCGCAGCATCTTCGACCGCGATTACCGCTATTTCCGCCTGCCGGACGGCCTGCGCGCGCGGGCGCAGGCGCTGCCGGGTTTCGTCTCGGTCGCGGAGCGGCTGGAATTCGATGCCAAGGTGGTCACCGAGCTCGACAGCATCCCGTTCCGCGTGATGGCCTTCGACAAGGCGGCCGAACCGCGGGTGGCGGCCAACTTCACCTTCACCGACGGCCGGATGTTCGCGCCCGGCGAATACGGCATCGTGCTCCCGGCCGACTTCGCCCGCCGCCACGGCGTGCGGGTCGGCGACCGGGTCCGCCTGCTGGCCAAGGCCGTCAACAACAAGGTCAACCTGATCGACTACACCGTGACGGGGCTGTTCGCCACGCAGAGCCTGTCGGCCTGGTTCGACACCTATGCCTACCTGGACCTGGCCGTCGCGCGCGTGCTGGTCGACGATGCCGCCGCGCTGACACGCCTGAACATCAACCTGGCCGACGACGCCGATCCCGCCGGGGCCGACGCCGCCAATGCCGCCGCGGTCCTCACGAACTGGCTGAAGCAGCATCCGGTCGCCGGCAACCCGCCGCTCGATGCATCCGACTGGCGCACCGGCACCGCGATGTTCGCGGAGCTGACCGCGGCGATGCAGCTGAGCTATGCGATCGTGATCGGCATCGTGGTCGTGATGATGGGGGCCAGCCTGGCATTCTCGACGATGATGAACATCCTCGAGCGCACCAAAGAGATCGCCACGCTGGGCGCGCTCGGCGCCACGCCGAAGACCATCCGCCGCATGCTCGTGGCGGAGAACCTGCTGCTGGCGGCGGTGGCCGCGCTGGCCGGCATCGCCGTCGCGGCCGCCGCCAGCCTGATCACCGCGCGCACCGGCATCCCCATCACCAACAAGGAGCTGGCGGGCTTCCTCGGTTCCTCGCATTTCCATCCGGCGTTCCAGGCGGGCGGCTATCTTGCGGGCTTCCTGATGCCGGTCGCGGTGGCGTTCGCGGCGAGCCTGCTGTTCGCCCGCCGCGCCGCGCGCCTTCCCATCGCCGAAGCGATCGCCGATCGCTGAATCCCACTCCACAGCCGGACATCACATGGACATCGTACTCAGCAAGGTCAAGAAGGAATACACGCTCGGCAAGACCCGCGTCGCGGCGCTCAGGGAAGTCGACTTCCGTGTCGGCGCCTGCGACTTCATCACCCTGGCGGGCCCCTCGGGCAGCGGCAAGACCACGCTGCTCAACCTGCTCGGCTGCCTCGACACGCCGGACGCCGGCGCGGTGTCGTTCGACGGCGTCGACGTGAAGTCGCTCGATCTGACCGCGCGCGCCTGGCTGCGCAACGAGAAGATCGGCTTCATTTTCCAGTCCTTCAACCTGATGCCGGTGCTGAACGTCTACGAGAACATCGAGCTGCCGGCCCGGATCGGCCGCAGGCGCCAGGATGCGCGCCGGCTGCGCGACTGGGTGATGCACCTGATCGATTCCGTCGGCCTGGCCGATCGCGCGAACCACCGCCCGGACGAGCTGTCCGGCGGCCAGCGCCAGCGCGTGGCGATCGCCCGGGCGCTGGTCAACCGGCCGGAGCTGGTGCTGGCCGACGAGCCGACCGCCAACCTCGATGCCGACACGGCGCACCGCATCCTGGAACTGATGCGCAAGCTGAACGTGGAGGAGAAGACCGCCTTCGTCTTCTCCACCCACGACCAGGACATCATTGACCGCTGCGACCGCGTGGTGCGCATGAAGAGCGGCGTGCTCGCGTGATCCGCGGCCGCCGACGTTTCCTCCCAACCTTCGGACCAAGGAAGACAGAATCATGAAGCTGTTCAAGTCGCTGGCTCTCGCGGCCTTCGCCGCCGCCGCCATGGGCACCGCGCCTGTCGCGCAGGCGAAGCTCGAGCAGAAGGACGTGCAGTCGCTGATCGCCCACATCGAGCAGAGCATGTTCCCCGAGATCGCCGTCTCCCATTACAAGCTCACGCATTTCAAGAAGGACCAGGTGCTCAAGACCTTCGCCTTCGAGATGTCGATGAAGGACGACAAGAGCCTGCTGGCCATGAACTGGCCGGCCACCTCCAAGCACAAGTACCTGCTCAAATCCGGTCCCAACCTGTGGATGTATTTCAGCGACGTGCGCCGCTCGATCCGGCTGTCTGCGCGCGATTCCTTCATGGGCACCGACGCCAACAATTACGACATGATGCAGCTGAACCTGCTCAAGGATTACGACATCGTCGGCTTCGCCGAGGCGGAACTGGATGGCCAGCCGGTGGCCCGCGTCGAGCTGACCGCCAGGCCGGACACCGAGGGCTACGCCAAGATCGTCAGCTGGATCTCGATCCGGGAAAAGCGCCTGATGCGCAACGATTGCTATTCGATCTCCGGCGCGCTGATCAAGACGGTCCATTACCGCGAGATCTTCGAGGTGGGCAAGTACCGCATCCCGTCCTCGGTCCTCATCACCAGCCATGTCAACAAGGACCGCAGCACGCTGATGGAGATCTCGAAGGTGCTGCCGAAGACGCGCGGCGACCTGAAGGATTCCATGTTCACGCTCGGCTACCTGGAAACGGTCGACTGAGGCCGCGGCCACCGACGACATTCCCGGGGCGCGCCAGCCGGCCCCCCCCCAACCACACTCACCACCCGGAGAATCACCATGGCGACCATCGGCGTCATCGGCGCGGGCATCATGGGCGCGGACATCGCCCTGACGTTCGCCGCCAGCGGACACCATGTCATCCTCAAGGACATCGACGCGGCCGCGCTCGCGCGCTTCGAAGACGGCCTGGGACAGAAGCTGCGCGGCTATCGCATGATGGGCTGCCGCTTCGAGATCGGCGACGCCGCCGGCGTGCTGGCGCGCGTGCGGCGCACCCTCGATCCCGCACCGCTGGCGCAGGCCGACTGGATCATCGAGAACGTGCCGGAAGACCTGGCCGTCAAGACGCGCGTCTATGCCGAGCTGCGCGAGGTCTGCGGCGAGCAGGTCCGCTACGCGGTCAACACCAGCTGCATCCCGATCACCCGCTTGGCGGCCGCCATGCCGCACCCGGACCGGATGCTCGGCATGCATTTCATGAACCCGGTGCCGCTCAAGCCGGCGGTCGAGGTGGTGCGCGGCTTCCACACCTCCGACGAGACCATCGCCGCCGGCCGCGATCTCCTGGCGGGCATCGGCAAGAACGCCATCGTGGTGCGCGACTTCCCGGGCTTTGTCGCCAACCGGCTGTCGCACCTGTTCATGAACGAGGCGGCCTTCCTGGTGCAGGACGGCGTTGCCTCTCCCGCCGAGATCGATGCGATCTTCCGCGATGGCTACGGCCACAAGATGGGGCCGCTGGAAACCGCCGACCTGATCGGCCTGGATACCGTGGTGCAGTCGCTCGAGGTGCTCTACACGCATTACCAGGATCCGAAGTTCCGCTGCTGCCCGCTGCTGCGGCAGATGGTCGATGCCGGCCTGCTCGGCCGCAAGTCCGGAAAGGGATTCCATGACTATGCTGCTTGAGGACGCGGCGCCGCAGGGCGCAACCCGTGCGCCGGCCGCGGCGGATGACGGCGGCAAGACCGTCAAGTGCGTCGTCTGGGATCTCGACCACACGCTGTGGGACGGCATTCTCGCCGAAGGCGACGACGTGCGCCTGAAGCCCGGCGTCGTCGACATCCTGAAGACGCTCGACGCGCGCGGCATCCTGCATTCGATCGCCAGCAAGAACAACCACGACGACGCGATGGCGAAGCTGCGGGAGTTCGGCATCGCCGATTATTTCCTCTATCCGCAGATCGGCTGGAACGCCAAGTCGGCCGGCATCGCGCGCATCCGCGAAGCGCTCAACATCGGCATGGACACGCTGCTGTTCATCGACGACCAGCCGTTCGAGCGCGACGAGGTCGCCATGGCCCACCCGGCGGTGCGCTGCATGGACGCGGCCGACTATGCCGGCATGGCGCGCCGCGCCTGCCTGGACCCGGCCGTCGTCAGCGACGATGCCGCCCGCCGCCGCCTGATGTACCTCGAGGACATGCACCGCAAGCGCGACGAGGAGGAATACCGGGGCACGCCGGAGGATTTCCTCGCGACCCTGGACATGGAGTTCCGCATCGCACCGGCCGAGCCGGCCGACCTGCTGCGCGCCGAGGAACTGACCGTGCGCACCAACCAGCTCAATTCCACCGGCATCACCTACGGCGCCGAGGAGCTGCGCGCCTACATGCAGTCGCCGCGCCACCGGCTGCTGATCTGCGAACTGACGGACCGTTACGGCTCCTACGGCAAGATCGGCCTGGCGCTGGTCGAGCGCACCGACCGCCACGACCACGTGCGGCTGCTGCTGATGTCCTGCCGCACGGTGTCGCGCGGCGTCGGCAGCGTGCTGCTGACCTGGCTGATGCAGGAAGCGCGCGCCGCCGGCAGGACCCTGCGCGCCGACTTCCGCCGCACCGAGCGCAACCGGCAGATGCTGGTGACCTACCAGTTCGCCGGCTTCCGCGAGATCGCGCGCACGGGCGAAGCCGACATCCTCTTCGAACACGACCTGGCGGCGGTGCCGGACTTTCCGTCCTACATCCGCGTTCGCGCCGGCTGACGGCGCTCCTTCCACCACTCCAGCGGGAACCACGATGACAACACAGGAACAGGAACTGCGCGCGAAGATCCGCGCCTTCGTCGAAGCCAACATGAATGTCGACGACGATGTCGCGCTGCGCGACGACGACAACATCTTCGCCAAGGGTTACGTGACCTCGCTGTTCGCGATGCGCCTGCTCAACTTCATCGAGAACCTGGCCGGCATCACCATCGCCGACGAGGATATCGTGCTGCCCAACTTCAGCTCGGTCGATGCCATGGCCGCCCTGGTGCGCCGCCAGCCGGCCGCGGTGGGCGCATGAGCGCCTGGACGGCGCATCCGCTGGTCGCCGCCGGCCGCGCGTTCGCCACGGAGGTGCTGCGTCCGCGCGCCGGCGAGTTCGACGAGCGCTGCGCCGTGCCGCGCGACGTGATCGACGCCATGGCCGCGGCCGGCTTCCTCGGCGCCGCCTTGCCCGCCGAGTACGGCGGCGCGGGCATGGATGCCCTGTCCTACGGCCTTCTGACGGCCGAGATCGGCAAGGGCTGCAGCTCGGCGCGCGCGCTGCTGACGGTCCACACCAGCCTGGTCGGCGAGACGCTGGCACGGCTCGGTTCGCCCGAGCAGCGGCGCGAATGGCTGCCGCTGCTGGCGTCGGGCCGCAAGCTGGCCTGCTTCGCGCTGACCGAGCCGGAGGTCGGTTCCGACGCCGCCTCGGCACGCACCGCGTACCGCCGCATCGACGGCGGCTTCGTGCTCTCCGGTCGCAAGAAATGGATCACCTACGGCGCGATCGCCGACCTGTTCCTGGTGTTCGCCAACGGCGAGGAGGGCGCCTGCGCCTTCCTGGTCGAACGCGGCAGCGAGGGACTGTCGACGCGCCCGATGACCGGCCTGTTGGCCAGCCGCGGCGCCCACCTCGCCGAAGTCGACCTGGACGGCGTCGCCGTGCCGGCACGCAATCTCGTCGGCCGTCCCGGCGCCGGCTTCAGCTTCGTCGCCAACACCGCGCTGTTCCACGGCCGCTACAGCATCGCCTGGGCCGGCGTCGCGCTGGCCGAGGCCGCGCTGGAGGAAATGGCGACCTATGCGCGCGGCCGCGAGCAGTTCGGCCGCAAGCTGCGCCAGCATCAGCTGGTGCAGGCGCTGATCGCCGACGCGGTGGCCGGCGTGCATACCGGCCGCGCGCTGTGCGAGAAGGTCGGCCGCATGCGCATCGCCGGCGACGACGAGGCGGTCAACGAAGCCAACATCGCCAAGTACATGACATCGAAGGCCGCCATGGCAATCTGCACCGACGCCGTCCAGCTGTTCGGCGGCAACGGCATCTCGTCGCGCTATCCGGTCGAGCGGCTGTTCCGCGAAGCCAAGATCCTCGAAATCATCGAGGGATCGACCCAGATCCAGCAGCAGCTGCTCTCCGATTACGGCGTGCGCCGCTACCGCATCGCGCCGGGCGCGCGCCCGGCCGCCGACCGACCCTAAGCAGGACCACGCCATGCACCGACACTTGCTCGACGCCCTCGCCGGCGCTGCCCGCACCGACCGCGGCATCATCCTCGTCGAAAGCTCCGACCGGGAAAGCTTCCTGTCCTATGCCGACCTGCAGAGCGAGGCGCTGCGCGTGCTCGCCGGCCTGCAGGCGCGCGGCATCGGCCGGGGCGACGAGCTGGTGTTCCAGTACGCGGGCCTGCGCGGTCTGATCGTCACCTACTGGGCTTGCCTGGCGGGTGCGATCGTGCCGATCCCGCTGGAATTCGGCGACCAGGACGGCGCCATCGCGAAAGCGTTCGCGGTCTGGAAGGTGCTGGCCAATCCCTGGCTGGCGACCGACAGCGACAAGCTGGCGGACAAGTTCGGCGCCTGGGCCGCGCGCGCCGGCGACGCCGACGTGCAGGCGCAGTGGCGGCACATGCAGGACCGGCTGGCGCGTCCGCTCGACGAAGCCGGCACGGCCGCCGCCGCGCCGGCCGACCTGACGCCGGACGACATCGCCTTCATCCAGTTCTCGTCCGGTTCCACCGGCATGCCCAAGGGCGTGGTGCTGACCCACCGCAACCTGCTGACCAACATCGGCGACATCCTGGCATCGGTGGGCCACGCCGACGGCGACCGCTTCCTCACCTGGAAGCCGATCACCCACGACTTCGGCATGATCGCCTTCCACCTGGCGCCGGTGGTCGCCGCCAGCGACCAGGTGCGCATCGAGACCGATGCCTTCATCTGGAACCCGGCGCTGTGGTTCGCCAAGGTGCACGAGCACCGCGCCGCCATCCTCGGGTCGCCGAATTTCGGCTACCGCCATTTCCTCAAGCTGTTCCGCCGCGGCCGCGACAAGTCGCCGGCCTGGGACCTGTCCTGCGTGAAGGTGATCCTCAACGGCGCCGAGCCGATCTCGCGCGACCTGTGCGAGGAATTCAGCGCCGAGCTGGCCGCCTTCGGCCTGCCGGCGCATGCGCTGACGCCCGGCTACGGCCTGGCGGAAGGTTCGCTGATCGCCTCGCTGTGCCCGGTCGCCGAGCGCGGCATCCGCGCGATCGACGTCGACCGCCGCAAGCTCGGCGCCGGCGACCGCCTGCGCTTCGTCGCCGCCGGATCGGAACATGCGGCCAGCTTCGTCGACTGCGGCCTGCCGTATCCGAACACCGCGATCCGCATCGCCGATGCGCGTCGCCGGCCGCTGGCGGACGGCCATGTCGGCCACATCCACATCCGCGGCGGATCGGTGACATCCGGCTATTACCGCAACCCGGAAGCGAGCGCGGCGCTGATCGATGCCGAGGGCTGGCTCGACACCCAGGATCTCGGCGCCATCGTCGACGGCCGCCTGTACGTGGTCGGACGGGTGAAGGAGATGGTGATCGTCGGCGGCGTCAACTACTTCCCGCACGACATCGAGCAGGCCATCCTGCGCGCCAAGGGCGAGAACGAGCTCAACAAGTACATCGTCGCCGGCGTGGGCGGCGGCAATGGCGCAAGCGATAGCGGCAGCGAGGCGCTGCTGGTGTTCGTCTACCACAAGAAGGCCGACGGCGAGTTCGCCGCGGTGGCCGCCGAGGTCCGGCGCATCGTGCGGGACGGCTTCGGCCTCGCGGTGGCCCACGTGATCCCGGCCGCGCGCATCCCGAAGACCACCAGCGGCAAGGTACAGCGCTTCCGGCTGGTGCAGGATTTCCTCGACGGCAGGTTCGACGAGGCGCTGGCCCGCATCGGCGAGACCCGCGCGCCGGCCGTACGGCCGCCGGAACCGGCGGATGCGGCACCGGCCGCGGCGCCCGTGCCGGGCACCGCTGATGCGACGCCTGTCCGCCGCGACGACGCCATCCTCGACCGGGTCGGCGCGATCGTCGCGCGCTGCGCAGGCAGGCCTGCGGTCGACCCCGACACCGGCTTCTTCGACCTCGGCCTGACCTCGATGCGGCTGGTGGACATGAAGATGACGCTGGAGGACGCCTTCGGCGTCGCGCTCGATGCCACCAGCACGCTCGATTTCCCGACGGTCCGGGCGCTGGCCGCGCGCATCGGCGCGCTGGCGGCCGCGCAGGCCGCGACCGTGGCGCCGCAGCGCGAGGGACCGGCGGCATCGGCGATCGGAACGACCGGGGCGCATGGCGGCGCATTGCCGGCCGGCGGCGCGGCGTCCAGCGGCATGCCGGCTGACGCCACGGCATCGTCCGGCACGCGCACGGAAGCCGCGGAAGACCATCTCGCCGACCGCGCCATCGCCATCGTCGGCATGGCCTGCCGCTTCCCCGGCGGCGCCGGCACGCCGGCTGCGTTCTGGCGCGTGCTCGAGGACGGCATCGACCCGGTGCGCGAAGTGCCGGCCGAGCGCTGGGCCGCCGATCCGCAGGCGGCCGCCGAGCTGACCACGCGCCAGGGCGGCTTCCTCGACGGCGTCGACCGCTTCGACCCGCTGTTCTTCGGCATCTCGCCGGCCGAGGCGACCGCGATGGATCCGCAGCAGCGCCTGCTGCTCGAGGTCTGCCATGAAGCCTTCGAGAACGCCGGCTGGAACCCGGCGTCGCTGGCGGGAACGCGCACCGGCGTGTTCGTCGGCATCTCGGGCAGCGACTACGGCGGCGTCGGCCGCGATCTCGGCCACGGCACCGGCCCGTACACCTTCACCGGCACGATGTTCAACACCGCGGCCGGACGCCTGTCCTACACCTTCGGCCTGCAAGGGCCGTCGGTGGCGATCGACACCGCCTGCTCGTCCTCGCTGGTGGCGGTCCACCAGGGCATGCGCGAACTGCGCGCCGGCAGCTGCGATGCCGTCGTCGCCGGCGGCGTCAACCTGATCCTCAAGGCCGACGGCCATGTCAGCTTTTCGCGCCTGAACGCGTTGGCCGCGTCGGGCCGCTGCCGCAGCTTCGACGACGGCGCCGACGGCTACATCCGCGGCGAGGGCTGCGGCATCGTGATCCTCAAGCGCCTGGCCGATGCCGAACGCGACGGCGACCGCATCCTGGCGGTGGTGCGCGGCGCCGCCGTCAACCACAACGGCCGCAGCGGCGGCCTCACGGTGCCCAGCGGCACGGCGCAGGAAGCGCTGGTGCGCGCCGCGCTCGCCGACGCCGGCATGGCGCCGGACGACATCGATTACGTCGAGGCGCACGGCTCGGGTACCCGCCTGGGCGATCCGCAGGAACTCGGTGCGCTGGCGCGCGTGTTCGCCGGGCGCCGCGAGCCGCTGCGCATCGGCAGCGTCAAGTCGAACGTCGGCCACCTGGAAAGCGCGGCCGGCGTCGCCGGACTCATCAAACTGGTGCTGATGCTGTGCAACAAGCGCTTCGCGCCCAACCTGCATTTCCGCAGCGGCAACGGCCTGATCGACTGGAAGAGCACGCCGCTCGAAGTGGTGGCGGCGAGTGCCGGATGGCCCGCCCGTGGCGAAGCACGCGCGGCCGGCATCAGCTCGTTCGGCATCAGCGGCACGAATGCCCACGTGGTGCTGCAGGAATACGTGCCGGCTGCGGCTGCCGCCGACGGCGACACGTCTGCGGAAGAGGGCAGCTTCGTCTTCACCCTGAGCGCGAAATCCGCGGAGGGCCTGCGCGCGACGGCGCGCGCCTTCGCCGATCATCTCGCCGCGCGCGCGTCCGACGCGAACGGCACGCCGCCCCTGGCGTCGCTGTGCCGCACCGTCAATCTCACGCGCAGCCGCCATCCGCATCGCCATGCCATCGTGCTGCAGGATGGCGCGAACCTCCCGGCGAGGCTGGCGCGCTTCGCCGATGCGGCGGACGGCCGTGAAGGCGACGCTCCGTCGGCCGCAGCAGGCAGGCGCGGCAAGCTGGCCTTCCTGTTCACCGGGCAGGGCTCGGTCTATCCGGGCATCGCCCGGTCGCTCGACGCGCGTTTCGCCGTCTTCCGCAAGGCCTTCGACCGCTGCGACGCGCTGTTTGTCCGGCACGCCGGCCTGTCGGTGCGTGCGCTGGCACGCGACGGCAGCGCCGACGACATTGCCCGGCCCGCGGCGTCGCAGGCCCTGATCTTCAGCGTCGGCCATGCCCTGTGCCGCCTGTGGGAATCGCTCGGCGTGCGGCCGGCGATGGTGCTCGGCCACAGCATCGGCGAATACGTCGCCGCCGTCGAAGCCGGCATCGTCACGCTCGAGGATGCCGTCGCGATGGTGGCCTTGCGCGGCCGCATCATGGACGAGACGCCGGCCGACGGCGCCATGGCCGGCGTGCTGGCCGGCGAGGAGGCGGTGCGCTCGCTGCTGGCCGCGCATCCCGCTGTCCACATCGCGGCGGTCAACACCGACGAGAATCACACGATCAGCGGCCCGCGCGACGCCGTGGCGGCCGTGCTGGCGGCGGCGCGCAAGGCGCGCGTCTTCACCGAGACGCTGCCGATGCGGCATGCCTTCCATTCGCCGCACATGCGCGCGGGCGCCGGCCGGCTGGAAGAGGGCATGCGCGGCATCGCCTTCCGCGATCCGGCGCTGCCGATGTTCTCGACGCGCACCGGCCGCGAGATCGTGCGCGGCGACGAGGCCGACGGCCGTCACTGGGCCGGGCACCTGTGCCAGCCGGTGCTGTTCCGCGACGCCCTGCGCGCCGCGCTGGCGGCCGGCGCCGACACCTTCGTCGAGATCGGCGGCACGGCGGCCCTGTCCGGCCTGGGCGCGCAGATCGCCGATGGCGACGGGATCGCCTTCCTGCCGTCGCTGCGCGAAGGGCGCGACGCCGCCGAGCAGTTCAACCTGAGCCTGGCGGCGCTGTGGTGCGCCGGACACGACATCGACTGGGGCGCATACCACGAGGGACGCCGCGGGCTGGTGCACGACCTGCCGAACACGGCCTACCACCGCGGCCGCTACTGGTTCGCGCCGGTGGCCGCCGACGCCGCCGGATCGACCGCATCCGCGCGCGCGGCATGCGCGACCGGCGCCGCGGCGCCCGCACGGCGCGACATCGCGACGCCTCCCGGGCCGGCCCAGCCGGCGGCAACGTGGGCGGCATCGGCGTCCCTGCCGGGCGCGGACGGCCCGGTTCCGCAGGCGGCGACATCCGCCGGCCCCACGGTCGACGAGATCCGCCGCGACATCCAGGACATGATCGCCCAGGTGACGGGACTCGACGCGGCCGACGTCGGCGCCGACGTCCAGATCTTCGCGCTCGGCATCGACTCGCTGATGCTGGCCCAGCTCGACAAGCGCCTGGTCCGCCGCTACGGCGTCGAGATCCCGGTCAAGCTGTTCTTCGCCGAACTCGACACGCCGGCGCGCATCGCCGCCTACATCGCGGCCGGCATGCCCGAGGAGTTCCGCCGGCAGGTGGCGCCGTCCGACGCAGCAGCCGCCGTCACGGGCAGCGTGGACCATCCTGCCGCCGGCGCGTCGCCCGCGCAGGCGGCAGGCGCGGTGCTGCCGTTCGCATCGGCGGGCCTGCCGGGCGGCACCGCCGATGGTGCAATCGCCGCGCTGTTCCAGTCGCAGCTCGACATCATGCGCGAACAGCTGGCCCTGCTGCGCGCCGCGCCAGGCGCCCTGCAAGGCGGTGCGACCGCCAACATGCCTGGGATATCCGCCGGCGGCGGCGCACACCGCATCGTCGGTGACGCTGGCGCGCACGGCATGACGCCGGCGGCAACGGCATCGGCACAGGACATGGCCCGTGCTGCCGCGGCGTCCTCCGTCAATCGTCACGCGCAGCCGGCAGCCGGCCGCAATGCCTTGCGCGACATCGTGCTGCACGAGGAAGACGTCACCGATGCCCAGCGCGCCTTCATCCGCGACCTGGCGGCGCGCATCGTCGCCCGCACGCCGAAGTCGCGCGCCTATGCCCAGCGCTACCGCGGCGTGCTGGCCGACTGGATCGCCACGCTCAATTTCAGCCTGACCACCAAGGAGATGGCCTACCCGGTGGTGGCCGCCCGCTCGCAGGGGGCGCGCTTCTGGGACATCGACGGTAACGAATACATCGACACGGCGACCGGCTACGGCGCCACCTTCTTCGGACACAACCCGGATTTCATCGCCGACGCCTTGCGCGCGCAGCTGGAGGAGGGCTTCGAGCTCGGCCCGCAATCCGATCTGGCCGGCGAGGTCGCCGCGCTGATCGCCGAGCTGACCGGCGCCGAACGCGTGGCCTTCTGCAACTCCGGCACCGAGGCCGTGATGGTGGCCGTGCGCCTGGCGCGCGCGGTCACGCGGCGCCGCAAGTTCGTGCGCTTCACCAATGCCTACCACGGCAGTTTCGACGGCGTGCTGGCCGAGGCCGGCGAGGACGGCGCGGTACCGGTCGCGCCCGGCATCGTCGCCTCGATGGTCGAGGACACGGTGGTGCTGCCCTACGGCACGCCCGGCTCGCTGGCGGCGATCCGCGCTCTCGGCGATGACCTCGCCGCGGTGCTGGTCGAGCCGGTGCAGAGCAGGGCGCCCGAGAACCATTCGCGCGACTACCTGCAGGCGCTGCGCGACATCACGACGGAACTCGGCGCCGCCCTGATCTTCGACGAGATGATCACCGGCTTCCGCGTCCATCCCGGTGGCGTGCAGGCCTGGTACGGCATCCGCGCCGACCTCGCCACCTACGGCAAAGTGGTCGGCGGCGGCATGCCGATCGGCGTGGTGGCCGGCAACGCCCGCTACATGGACGCGATCGACGGTGGCAGCTGGAATTTCGGCGACGCGTCCGGGCCCTCGCGCGAGACCACATTCTTCGCCGGCACCTTCTGCAAGCATCCGCTGGCGATGGCCGCGGCGCGCGCGGTGCTGCTGAAGATCCGCGCCGAGGGCAAGGCGCTGATGGATGCCGCCAACGCGATGACCGAGCGCTTCGCCGCGCGCGCCAACGCCTGGTTCGAGGCGGAGGAAGTGCCGATCCGCGTGCTGCGTTTCGGTTCGATGTACCGCTTCGAGACCCGCCTGTCGCGCGATCCGGCGCGTAGCGCGCTGGAGATGAACCTGCTGTTCAAGCACCTGCTGCTCGACGGCGTGTTCTTCTGGGAGCGGCGCACCTCGTTCTTCTCGACCGCGCACACCGACGACGACGCCGACCGCATCCTGGCGGCGGTGCAGCGCGCGGTGGGCGCGCTGCGCGCGGGCGGTTTCGATTTCCGCTGCGCTTCCCGGGCCGGGACGCAGGCCGTCGCGCAGGCAGGCGCACAAGCCGCATTGCCGGCAGCCGGCACGCTGCCGGACGGCTTCCCGCTGTCTTCGGAGGAGCGCCGCATGGTCGTGCTCAGCCTCATGAAGGGCGGCGACGCCGCCTACCACGTGACCGGCGCGCTGCGCGTGGCCGGCCCGCTGGACGCGGACCGCTTCGCCCGCGCGGTGGCGGCGCTGGCCGCGCGCCATCCGATCCTGGGCTGCCGCTACGCCTTCGAGGACGGCGGCATCGTCCACCGCAATGACGCCGGCATGGCGCCGCATATCGAGCACATCGCCCTCGGCGGGAACGAAGCCGATGCGGCGATTGCCGCCTTCGTGCGCCCGTTCGACCCGAAGCGCGCGCCGCTGTGGCGCATCGGCGTGCTGCGCCGGCACGACCGCGAGCATGTGGTCGTACTCGATTTCCACCACCTGGTCGCGGACGGCATCTCGATGTCGATCCTGATCGAGGATCTGTTCCGCCTCTACCATGGCGAGCCGCTCGATCCGGTGCCGGCCACCTACGCCGATTTCGTGGCCTGGGAGCAGGGCTTCGCCGCCGGCGACGAATGCCGCCGCCAGCGCGACTGGTGGCGCGAGCGCCTCACGCCGCTGCCGCCGGCGCTGGCATTGCCGACCGACCGGCCGCGCCCGGCGCGCAACGACTTCGCCGGCGCGTCGGTGGTGTTCACCATCGGTGCCGGCGTGCGCGACGGCGTCGCCGCCCTCGCGCGCCGGCGCCGCGTCACCCCCTTCATGGTGCTGCTGTCGGCCTATGCCGTCTTCCTGCAGCGCCTGACCCGCCAGGACGACCTGTGCATCGGCACGCCGTTCGACCGCCGCCGCAACGGCAATTTCGAGCGCACCGTCGGCATGTTCGCGCAGACGCTGGTGCTGCGGCTGCGCGCATCGGGTGGCATGTCCTTCGGCGAACTGCTCGACCAGGCGCGCGAGGTCTGCGCCGGCGCGTATTCGCATGCGGACTGCTCGCTCGAGGACCTGCTGTCGGCGCTCGCGGTGCCGCGCGACCTGTCGCGCAACCCGCTGTTCGACACGATGTTCATCTACGAGAACGGCAACCGCCGCGTGGTCGACGGCACCGAGCTGTCGGCGACGACGCTGCCGGTGGCCATGCAGGGCTCGCCCTTCGACCTGACGCTCGAGATGACCGAGTCCCAGGGCGAGTACCGCTGCGCCTTCATCTATGCCACCCGCCTGTTCGACGCGACGACAGTGCAGCGCTGGGCGGCCGGCTTCGCCGGGCTGCTGGACCGGCTGCTGGCGGCGCCCGAGTGCCGCCTGGCCGACTGCGACATCGTCGATGCCGCCCAGCGGCGCCTGCTGCTGGAGGGATTCAATGCCACGGCGCGCGACTATCCGCTCGCGCGTACCGTGTGCGCACTGTTCGCCGATACGGCGGCGCGCCTGCCTGACGCCGCCGCCGTCGTGTGCGGCGACGGGACGGTCAGTTACGCGGCGCTGTCCGCGCAGGCCGGCCGGATCGCCGGCTGCCTCGCCGCGGCCGGCGTGCGCCGCGGCCACCTGGTGGGCATCCTGCTGCCGCGCGGCCCCGCCATGATCGCCGCGATGCTCGGCATCCTGGGGGCCGGCGCCGCCTACGTGCCGATCGATCCGGCCTATCCGGCCGCGCGCATCGCCGCGATGGTGGAGGCGAGCGGCATCGGCGTGCTGCTGTCGCGCGCCGACCTTGCCGCCGCGGCCGGATTCGCCGGCAGCGTGCTCGACCCGGACGCGCTGCCGCCGGTGGCCGGGGATGCCGTGCCGCCCGAGGCCGCCGGCGCGGAAGACGTGGCCTACGTGATCTTCACCTCCGGCTCCACCGGCCGCCCCAAGGGCGTCATGGTGGAACACCGCGGCGTGACGAATTTCCTGTTCGCCATGGAAGAGGCGCTGTCCCTGCCGGAACGCGCCCCCACGCTCGGGCTGACGACGATCTCCTTCGACATCTTCGTGCTGGAAGTCTTCCTGACGCTGGTGCGCGGCGGCACGCTGGTGCTGGCGGACGAATCCGAGCAGCGCGATCCGCAGGCGCTGCTGCGGCTGGTGCGGCGCCATGGCGTCACGGTGATGCAGGCCACGCCGAGCCGGGTGCAGACCCTGCTGGCCGGCCGCGGCGCCGCGGAGGCCTTCGGCGGCCTGTCGACCCTGCTGGTCGGCGGCGAGGCGCTGCCCGAGGCGCTGCTGCGCACGCTGCAGGAAGTGCCCGGCCTGCGCATCTTCAACATGTACGGCCCGACCGAGACGACAGTCTGGTCGGCGGTGCGCGACGTGACCGCGGCCGCTGCGGTGACGCTCGGCGGCCCGATCGCCAATACCCGCTGCTACGTGCTCGACGAGGACGGCCGGCCCTGTCCGGTCGGCTGCCCCGGCGAGCTGTGGATCGGTGGCGCCGGCCTGGCGCGCGGCTATCTCGGCGATCCCGAACGCACGGCGGCCAGCTTCGTCGACGATCCCTTCCTGCCCGGCCAGCGCATGTACCGCACCGGCGACCGCGCCAGCTGGACGGCGGCCGGCGAGCTGGCCTGCCACGGCCGCACCGACGGCCAGGTCAAGCTGCGCGGCTACCGCATCGAGTTGGGCGAGATCGAGGAGGTGCTGCTGCGCCATCCCGGCATCGCCCAGGCCGCGGTGGCGGTGCGCGAACTGACGCCCGGCAATCCGGTGCTGGCGGCCTGGTGCGTGGCGGCCGATGCCGCGCAAGACATCGATGTCGATGCGCTGCGCGCCCATGCCGCGCGCTTGCTGCCGGACTACATGGTGCCGGCGGTGGTGTCGCTGCTGCCCGCGCTGCCGCTGACGCCGAACGGCAAGACCGACCGCCGCAGCCTACCGGACATCGCCGTGCCGGCAGCCGGGGCGACGGCCGGTACGTCAGCAGAGGCGGACGCCGCCGTCGACGCGCTCGACGCCGAAATCCTGGCGATCTGGAAAGAGATCCTCGGCGACCGGCCGATCGGATTGCATGACAGCTTCTTCGACGTCGGCGGCAATTCCTTCAGCCTGGTGGCGATGCATGGCCGCCTGTCGGAACGCTATCCCGGCGCCGTCGACGTGGCGGAGATCTTCGCCAATCCGACCGTCGCCGCGCTGCGCGAGCAGATCGAGCGCAGCTGGGCGCATGGCGACGCGGTCCAGGAACTGCCGTTCCCGCCGGCATTTTTCCGTGATGCGGCCGGCGGCGTGCCGGGCATGCAGGCGACGGCGCAGCTGGCGGTCCGCCTGGACGGCGCGCCCTGGCAGGCGGTGCGCGCCGCCGCCGCGCGCTTCGCGGTGGAGCCGCTCGACCTGTGCTTCGCCTTCTACCTGTTCTATCTCAACAAGCTGCTCGGCGTGAACGCGTTCGAGGCGGCGGCCGCCTTCGGGCCGCGCGCGGAGTACGTGCTCGCCGAGGCCGACTTCGGCGCGGTGCGCGGCCTGCCCGACCTGGTCGCGCTGGTGAAGGAACAGCATGCCGCCCAGCGCTGGACGGCACGCCGCCTCGACCGGCAGGCCGCCACGGCGGGCACCTCGAGCGGAAGCGGCCACGGCCTGCGCCTGCTGTTCGCCGCCGCCGGCGCGGTCGATGCGCGCGAGGCCGCCGCGGGCCGCTTCGGCTTCGACGCCGTGCTGCTCGCCGACGCCGGCGCATCGTCGCTGCGCCTCGCGCTGGCCTACGACGGCCGCCGCCTCGACGCGCAGGCGATGCAGCAGTTCGCCGCCAACTACCTGAAGGTGGCGCGCGCGCTGGCCGCGACGCAGGCCGCCGCCGGGCAATCCACCGATCCGGCGCTTGCCGCGCCTTCCCCCACATCATCCATGGAGAGTCAGTCGTGATGAAGCGAATCGCAGTGTTGTTTTCGGGCCAGGGCTCGCAGTACACCGGCATGGGCCGCGTCCTGGCGGAGCGCGACGCGGCCACGCGCGCGCTGTTCGACGCCGCCTCGGCGGTGCTCGACCTCGACATGCGCCGGCTGTGCTTCGAGGCCGCGCCGGAGGAACTCAACCACACCGAGAACACCCAACCGGCGCTGCTCCTGTGCAGCATTGCCCATTACCGCCACTTCGTCGCCCGTACGGGTGTGAAGCCCGACTACCTGGCGGGCCACAGCCTCGGCGAACTGTCGGCGCTGGTGGCGGCCGAGTCGCTGTCCTTCGAGGATGGCCTGCGCCTGGCGCGCGCGCGCGGCCTGGCGATGAGCCGCTGCGTGCCGCAGGTGAAGGCCGGCATGCATGCCGTGACCCAGCTGGCGCGCGCCGCCGTGGAGGACATCTGCGCCGGCGTCGCGGGATTCGGCAGCGAGTTCGTCATCGCCAACCTGAACGCGCCGTCGCAATGCGTGCTGTCCGGCAGCGCGGCCGCCCTGGAACGGGCCGGCGAGGCCCTCAAGGCGGCCGGCGCGGCGATCATCCCGCTCAAGGTCGGCGGTCCCTTCCACAGCCCGTACATGGCGCCGGCGGCCGAGGAATTCGCCGCGGCGCTGGCCGGCGTCGCGATCGCGCGCCCGCGCATCCCGGTGATCGCCAACGTCGATGCGCGCCCGCACGGCGATCCGCGCGACATCGCCGCCTCGCTGGTGCGCCAGGTCACCGGCACGGTGCGCTGGACCGACACCATGGCTTTCCTGCAGGCCGAAGGCATCGACCTGCATGTCGAGGTCGGCCCGCGCGCCGTGCTGCGCAAGCTGGCCGCGGCCAACATCGCCGGCGCGCGCGCCATCGCGCTCGACGACGCCGATGACGAGGCGGAATTCGAGCGCGCTTTCGCCATCGAGCTGCGCGCGATGCGCGAGCGTCCCTCGCTGGTCGGCAAGTGCATGGCCGTGGCGGTCGCCACGCGCAACGCCAACTGGGACGAGGACGCCTACCAGAAGGGCGTGGTCGAACCCTACCGCGCGCTGCAGGCGCTGCAGGAGCGGCTCGAGCGCGACGGCGCCGAGCCGGGCCCGGACGAGGCCCGCCAGGCGCTCGACCTGCTCGGCCGCATCTTCGCCACCAAGGGCACGCCGGCCGAGGAGCGCGACTGGCGCCTGCGCCAGATCCTGGCGTCCACCGCCGCCGGCGAGCTGCTCGGCGACTACGCCTTCCCGGCGCACTGATGCCTGAGGCAGCGGGGCGACACCCACAGCATTCGCGGAGACTTTCCATGCACACGTTCACAGACGCCGATCTCGCCGGGATCGGCCTGGAAGACCTGTTGTCGCAGGCCGGCGACGATGCCATCGCCATCGAGGGTGGCGGCACGCCGCCGGGCGCCTCCGGCCGCATCGCCATCGTCGGGATGGCCGGGCGCATCGCCGGCTGCGACGACCTCGACGCCTTCTGGGATCTGCTGCGCGACGGCCGCACCACCCGGCGCGGGCTGCCGGATGGGCGCCGCGCCGACCTCGACGACTACCTGCGGCTCCGCGGCGCCGGGCAGTCGTCGACGCCGGTGCACTATTTCCGCGAATCCTTCCTGCGCGACATCGACCGCTTCGACCACCGCTTCTTCGGCATGGCCAGGCAGGAAGCCAACCTGACCGACCCCAACCAGCGCCTGTTCCTGGAAACCGCCTGGAGCGCGCTCGAGCACGCAGGTTACGGCGGCGACGGCATCCGCGGTTCGTCCACCGGCGTGTTCGTCGGCTACAGCGGCGATTTCGGCGACGCCTACCGCGACATCGTGCGCACGCTGGCGCCGGACGCGCCGGAAGTCGCGGTGGTCGGCAACGTCAAGTCGATCATCGCCAGCCGCATCGCCTACCTGCTCGACCTGCGCGGGCCGAGCATGATGATCGACACCGCCTGCTCGTCCGGCCTGGTCGCGCTGCACCAGGCCTGCCGCGCGCTGCGCGCCGGCGACTGCGACATGGCCATCGCCGGCACCGTGAAAATCGACCTGGTGCCGGTGGCCGACGATCCCGAGACCGGCATCGGCATCAAGGACATCCAGGCCACCATGGCGTCCGACGGCCGTACCCGCACCTTCGACGACGGCAGCGAGGGCACCTCCGGCGCCGAGGGCGTGATCGCCTTCGTGCTCAAGCCGCTCGAGCGCGCGCTGGCCGACGGCGACACCGTGCATGCCGTCATCCTCGGCAGCGCGGCCAACCAGGATGGCCAGTCGGTCGGCATCACCGCGCCCAACATGGCGGCGCAGGAAGCGCTGATCGTGCGCGCGCTCGACGATGCCGGCGTGCATCCGGACAGCATCTCCTGCATCGAGGCGCACGGCACCGCGACCCGCCTGGGCGATCCGGTCGAGGTCGGCGCGATCCAGCGCGCGTTCCGCCGCTACACGCCGCGCCGGCAGTTCTGCGCGATCGGCAGCGTGAAGACCAACATCGGCCACATGGACAACGGCGCCGGCCTGGCGGGCCTGGCCAAGGTGGTGCTGGCGATGCGCCACCGCCTGCTGCCGGCCAGCCTGCATTTCCGCTTCCCGAACCGCAACATCGATTTCGCCGCCTCGCCGGTCTACGTGAACGACACCGCGCGGCCGTGGCAGCCGGAGGACGGCCAGCCGCTGCGCGCCGGCGTCAGTTCCTTCGGTCTGAGCGGCACCAACTGCCACGTGATCGTCGAGTCGCCGCCGCCGAGGCAGGGCACGCGCGGCGACGCGCGGGGTCCGTGGCTGCTACCGCTGTCGGCGGCGAGCCGCCCGGCGCTGGAGCGACTGGTCGCCGCCTGGCGGCGCCACCTGCGCCACCTGGGCGACGCCGATGCCGCACCGGCGGACCTGTGCTTCACCGCCGGCGCCGGTCGCCGCCATCACGGGGAACGCCTCGTGCTGCGCTTCGACGACGTCGGCCAGCTGCGCCTGCTGCTCGACGCGGTCGCGGACGGGCGCGCCGCCGACTGGTCCGACCGCATCGCCGCCGGCAGTTTCCGCGTCGTCGACGAACGGCAGGCGCGCGAGGATGCTCCCGGACAGCTCACCGAGGCGATGCGCAAGCGGCTCGACCGCGATGCCGACGCGCTGGTGCAGCGCTGGCGGCAGGCCGCGGAGGCGGAGCGCGACGTGCTCGCGGCGCAGGCGATGCGCCTCTACGTGCAGGGCGCCGCCATCGACTGGAGCGCACTGCATGCCGGCAGCGGCGCGCGCCGCATTCCGCTGCCGACCACGCCGTTCGAACCGACCCGCTGCTGGGTAGAGCAGACGCCGCTGGCGGCACGCAGCGCCGGCCGCCTGCGCGCGGCGCCGGGCGGCCATCCGTTGCTGGGTGCGCGCGCCGCGCGCCTGCCCGGCATGGACGTCTTCGAGACCATGCTCGGCGTCGACAGCCATTGGGAACTGGCCGACCACAAGGTGCGCGGCAGCTGGGTCCTGCCCGGCACCGCCTTCATCGAGATGATGCTGGCCGCGGCCGCGCGTCTGCACGGCGGCCGGCTGCCGGCGGTGCAGATCGAGCGGCTGATGTTCCTGCGGCCGTTCGCGCTGACGGATGCGCGCCGCCGGCCGGTGCAGCTGCTGCTGAGCGCGATCGACGGCGGCCATGAGGTGCGCATTGCCAGCCGCGCCCGCATCGACGGCGACGACGGCGGCGACGACTGGGACATCCATGCCGAGGCGGTGCTGCGCCTGGCCGAGGACGATGCCGCGCCGCTGCGCGACCTCGCCGGCCTGCGGGCGGCGATCGCCGACGAGATGCGCTACACCCGCGCCGACGATGCCGCGCGCGGCCTGGAGATCGGCGACCGCTGGAACCTGTCGGTGCGCCGCGGCTGGACCACCGCCGGCCGCGACGAGGTGCTGGTGCACCTGGCGCTGCCGGAGGCCTACCTGGGCGAGCGCGACCGCTACCATTGCCATCCGGCGCTGCTGGACACCGCCGTCAACGCGGCCAACCACCTGCTCGGCGACGGTGTGCTCTACCTGCCGTTCTCCTACCGCCGACTGGAAGTGTTCCGCCCGCTGCCGGCGGAGTTCATGGCCCATCTGCGCCGCAAGGAAGGTGGCTCGCGCGAGGCGGCGCATCTCGACGTCGAGCTGCTCGACATGGCCGGCCAGGTCTGCGTGCGCGCCAGCGACTACGCGGTGAAGCTGGTGCCGGAATCCGAATTCGGCGGCGCCGCGGCCGCGCGCCTGCACGCGGTCGCGCTGGTGGCGGACGAGCAGGGCACGCAGGAAGACGCGCATGCCGCGCCGCTGCCGGACGGCCCGGTCCTGCTGGTGCGCCGCGACGATGCATGTGGGCGCGCGCTGGCCGACGACCTGCGCGCCGCGGGCGTCGCGCTGGAAGAAGCGATCGCGCCTGCCGTCAGGGAAGCCGGCACGCGCGCGGCGCGGGAGGAAGCCGGCGCGGCGATTCGCGCCGCCCTGGCTGCCCGCGAGGCGGGGCGCTGGGCCGGCGTCGTGTATGCCGCCGCCTGGGAAGACGGACGCTCCGGGGCAGCCGGGCAGGGCGATGGTGCCGGCGCAGCCGATACGCAATCCCATGCCGACGCCGCCGCCGCGCCGACCCACGCATTCGCCGATTTCCTCGCCGCCTGGCATGCGACGCGCCAGCGCTGCGACGGCCCCCTGCTGGCCCTGACGCGCGGCGCCTTCTCGGTCGACGGCGACGGCATCGTCCCGTCGCCGTCCGCGTCCGCCGCCGCCGCCCTGGTGCGTATCGCCGGCCTCGAGAACCCGCAGCTGCGCTGGCGCTGCATCGACAGCGACACGATGCCCGCTGCCGCCGTCCTGCTGCGCGCGATCGCCGACCGTGACGCCGGCGACCTGGCCGTGCTGCGCGCCGGCCGCCGCCATCGCGAGACGCTGGCGTCGCTCCCGCCCGCGCAGGGGGCGCCGCGCTTCATGCCGCGCACCGACGGCGTCTACCTGATCACCGGCGGCCTCGGCGCGCTCGGCCTGGAGCTGGCCGGCCACCTGGCCGCGCGCGCACCGGTGCGCCTGGCCCTGCTGGCGTCGACCGCGCTGCCGCCGCGCGCCGACTGGCCGGCGGTGCGCCGCGACGGCGCGCTGCCGGCGAAGCTGCTGCGCGCGCTCGACCGCATCGAGGCGATCGAACGCACCGGCGCCACGGTCGACTGCATTGCCGCCGACGTCGGCGATGCGGCGCGCATGGCCGAGGTGTTCGCCGACCTGCGCCGGCGCCACGGCGCCATCCGCGGCATCTTCCACGCGGCGGGCCGGGCCGGCGACGGCTTCCTGGTGCACAAGAGCCGCGAGCGCTTCGACAGCGTGATCCGCCCGAAGATCGCCGGCGCCTGGAACCTGCATGCGCTCTCGCAGGACGATCCGCTCGACGTGTTCGTGCTGTATTCCTCGGTTGCCACCGTGCTGCGCAGCGCCGGCCAGGCCGACTACACCGCCGGCAATGCCTATCTCGACGCGCTGGCCCGCCTGCGCCGTGCCGCCGGCCTGCCGGCGATCGCGCTGTGCTGGCCGGCCTGGCGCGAGACCGGCATCGCGGTCGAATTCGGCGCCGTGAACGACGACGAATTCTTCACGCCGCTGGCGACAGCGGAGGCGATGGCGCTGCTGGACGAGGCGCTGTGCCGCGCCGACCTGCCGGCCGCCGTGGTGCCCGCCGCCATCAACGAAGCCTCCGATGCCGACGCGCTCGCCGCGCTGGGCATCGCCCTGCCGGAACCGCTGAAGGCGCGCATGGCGCGCGTCCGCCGCCGCGCAGCGACGGCATCCGCGGCGCAGGCCGCCGGCACGGCTGCGGAGGCGGAGGTGGTGCTGACCGGCATCGCCGATCCCGACGACACCGAGCGTGAGCTCGCCGGCCTGTGGGCTTCCATTCTCGGCATGCGCGAGCTGTCCGCCGACGATGCCTTCGGCGACCTCGGCGGCAATTCCATCCTGACCACCCAGCTGTACCGCGAACTCGACCGCCGCCATCCGGGCGCGATCGACGTGGTCGACCTGTTCAGCCACACGACGATCCGCGACCAGGCCGCCTTCCTGCGCAAGGCGCTCGGCCGCGACCGGCCCGTGCAGGCGGCTGCGCGGAAAGGCGGAACGGCCGAGCCCGCCGGGGGAAAGGCGGCACCGCAGGATGCGGCAGGCGCCGACCTCGACCGCATCCTCGCGCTGCTGGCCGAAGGCGAACTGTCGCCGGAAGACGCCCAGCACTACCTGTCATGACGCGGGACGCCGCGGGCGACCCGCCGCGCGGCCCTGCAGGAACAATCAACCATCGGGAACCACACACCATGTCCGCCACCAAGAAGTACATCCTCGAGCAGGTCGCCAGGCGCCAGCTCTCCCAGGACGACGCCAAGGCCATGCTGACCGAGCTGGCCGCCAGGCCGGAAGCAGCCGCCCCGGCCGATGCGGCCGCCTCGGCGCGCGAGGAAATCGCCATCGTCGGCATGGCCTGCCGCTTCCCGATGGCCGACGACGCGGAAGCCTACTGGCGCGTGCTGGCCGACGGCCTGAACTGCATCCGCGATTTCCCGGCGCAGCGCAAGCAGGATTTCGAGCACATCCTGCGCAATCCGCATTACACCGAGTTCCTGATCGGCGACGCGGTCCGGCCCGAGGACGTGGCGCAGGCGCACGCGCCGGCCGGCTACCTCGACGAGATCGACAAGTTCGACGCCGCCTTCTTCGGCATCCCGCCGACCGAGGCCACCTTCATGGATCCGCACCAGCGGCTGGCGCTGGCCGTGGCCTGGGAAGCGATGGAGGACGCGGGCTACGGCGGCAGCCGCCTGTCCGGCAGCAACACCGGCATCTACCTCGGCAAGGAAGGCACCAACTATTCGCTGTACCGCTACACCACCGAAGCCAACCCGATGAAGCTGACCGGCTCCTGGGAAAGCATCATGGTCAGCCGCATCTCCTACCTGTTCGACTTCAAGGGACCGTGCATGCTGGTCGACACCGCCTGCTCGGCGGGACTGGTGTCGGTGCACATGGCCGCCCAGGCCATCCTCAACGGCGAATGCGACCAGGCCATCGCGGGCGGCATCAACCTGTCGATCACCGGCGAATTCAACACGCGCTTCCAGGGCAGCATGTCGATGGATGCGGTCGAGTCGCGCGACGCCACCATCCGCACCTTCGACGCGCGCGCCAACGGCACCGTGTGGGGCGAGGGCGTGGCGATGGTGATGCTCAAGCCGCTGTCGCGCGCGCTGGCCGACGGCGACCACATCCATGCGGTCATCAAGGGCAGCGCGCTCAACAACGACGGCGCCGCCAGCGGCCTGACCGCGCCCGATGCCGAGGCGCAGGAAGCCGTGATCGTGCGCGCCTGGGACAAGGCCGGCATCGACCCGGCCACGCTGTCCTACATCGAGGCGCACGGCACCGGCACGGTGCTGGGCGATCCGATCGAATTCAAGGGCCTGACCGCCGCGTTCCGCCGCCATACCACCAGGCGCCAGTTCTGCGCGATCGGTTCGCTCAAGACCAACATGGGCCACCTGGTGGCGGCCTCGGGCGTGGCCTCGCTGTTCAAGGTGGTCAAGTCGCTGCAGCACCGCAAGATGGCGCCGACCATCAACTTCGACCAGCCGAATCCCTACATCGGCTTCGTCGCCGGCCCGCTCTACGTCAACGACGCGCTGCGCGACTGGGAAGCCGGCGACGGTCCGCGCCGCGCCGCGCTGAGCTCCTTCGGCTTCTCTCACACCAACTGCCACATGGTGGTGGAAGAGGCGCCGCCGCGCGCCGCCGCGACGGATGACGGCAAGGTCCATTGCTTCACCGTGACGGCCCACAGCGCCGGCGTGCTGCGCGACTATCTGATGCGTCATCGCGCTGCCGTGGCGCGCGACGGCATCGCCTTCGCCGACGCCTGCCACACCACCAACATCGGCCGCGGCCACTATCCGTGGCGCGTCGCCATCGTCGCCGGCTCGCTCGCGGAACTACGCGAAGGCCTCGATGCCGCGCTGTCGCTGCTGGACGGCAAGGCGCCGCCGGCCTCCTGCCGCGCGGCCGTGCTCACCGGCCACCACACGGTGGTAAGCGACCGCAAGAAGACGCTCGACGCCGGCGAGATCACCGAGAAAGCGCGCAAGGAACTCGGCATCGCCGCCGCCGCCGCGCTCGACGCCTTCCTGGCCGGCGGCGCGGCCGACCGCGTGCAGCTGGCCGCGCTGGCGCGCCTGTATGCCGACGGCGCCGACGTCGACTGGACTCGCCTGCATGCGGGCACCGCGCGCCGCATCGTGCCGCTGCCGACCTATCCGTTCCAGCGCATCCGCGTCTGGGCCGGTCCCAAGATCAGCCGGGTCACGGCGGTCGAGCAGCGCATCCATCCGCTGGTCGAACGCCTGGTGTCCTCGTCGGCCGAGGAGGACGTGTTCGAATCGACCTTCCGGACCGAGACCCACTGGGTGCTGTCCGACCACCGCATCAAGGGGGCGTACGTGGTGCCCGGCACCACCTATCTCGAGATGGCGCGCGCCGCCGCCCGCGCCGCCAGCCATGCGTCGCGCGGCTGGGACGTGCTGGAACTGCGCGACGTGTTCTTCCTCGTGCCGATGGTGGTGGAGGCCGGCGAAAGCCGGCGCGTGCGCATCCGCGTGGGCAAGTCGGCCGATGCGCTGGACTTCGCCATCGAGAGCCTGGCGGGCGACGACGGCGCGGAATGGCAGCGCCATGTCGAAGGCCGCATCGTCGCCGGTGCGGCCTGCGAGCTGGCGCCGCTCGATGCCGCGGCGCTGCAGGCGGCCGCCACCGAGACCATCGCCCAGTTCCAGGCCGAGACCGATACCGGCGTGTTCCAGTTCGGCCCGCACTGGGACGCGGTGCGTTCCGCCTGGCGCCTCGGCGAGCATGCGCTGGCGCGCCTGTCGCTGCAGCCGCAGCTGCAGCACGAGCTGCAAGCCTTCGAACTGCATCCGTCGGTGCTCGACAACGCGGTCAACCTGCTCAGCCAGGGCACCGGGCACACCTATCTGCCGTTCACCTACAAGTCGTTCCGCGTGTTCGCGCCGTTCACCGCCACGATGTACAGCCACGTGATCTCGAAGACGCCCCAGGCGCACACCGGCGCTTCCGAGACCATGACTTACGACATCGTGCTGGCCGATGCCGACGGCCGCGTGCTGGCGGCGATCGGCGACTATGTCGTCAAGAAGGTGCGCAGCTTCGCCGGCCTGTCGGCCTCCGGCGCCGACGGCGAATACCTGGCGATGCGCTGGAGCCCCTTGCCGGCCGCGCAGACGCCGGGCACGCCGCCGCGCCGGCTGCTGCTGCTCGGCGCCGCCGCAACCCAGCCCGGCCATGATGCGCTCGCCGCCGCGCTGCAGGCGATGGGCATCGAGACGATGCGGGTTGCGCTCGATGCCCCCGATGCCGCAGGACAGGGCGGCCCGCGCGTGCGCGCCGACGACGACGGCTTTGCCGCCTTCTGCCGTGGCGATGCGCTCGCGGGCGTGGACGGCATCGTGTTCCTCGCCTCCGCGGCTGCGGACGGCGACGCCGCCGCCTTCCGCAACGGCCGCACCATCGGCGTCGACGCGCTGTTCCGCCTGACGAAGGCGCTGCTCGATGCCAGGGTCAGATTGCCCTGGGGACTCGCCGTGCTGACGCGCCATGCCTTCGCGGCGGACGGCAGCGAAGCGGCGATCGATGCGGCCGGCGCGGCGGCAGCCGCGCTCGGCAGCGTGATCGGCATGGAATACGCCGGCCTGCCGTGCCGCCTGGTGGATGCGGCCTCGTCGGCGGACGATGCGGCGCTGGCACGCCACCTGCTGGCGGCGCCGGCAGGGCGCCAGACCGCGCTGCGCAACGATGGCGGCCTGGTGCGCGAGCTGCACCCGCTCGCGCTGGACGCGCTGGACGCGCGCACCGTGCGCGACGACGGCGTGTACCTCGTCACCGGCGGCCTCGGCGGCCTGGGTCTCGCGACCGCGCGCTTCCTCGCCGGGAAGGCGCGCGCCCGCGTCGTGCTGGCCGGCCGCTCGGCGGTGGCGCCGCGCGGGGAGTGGGAAACGCTGGCCGCCGGCGGCGACGCGCGCAGCCGGGCGCTGTACGGCGCGCTGCTCGCGCTGTCGCCGCGCCTCGACCGCCTGGAGTGCGTCGCCTGCGACATCGCCGACGAAGCCGCCGTGCAGGCGCTGGTGCAGCGCATCCGCGCGGAGCACGGCCCGCTGCGCGGCGTGTTCCACCTGGCCGGCGTGGCCGGCGACGGCTTCCTGGTGCGCAAGGATTTCACCCGCTTCGACGCGGTGCTGCGGCCCAAGCTCGACGGTACCCGCCACCTGCAGGCTGCCGTCGCCGGCGAGCCGCTCGACTGGTTCGCCTGCTTCTCCTCGGTCACCGCGCTGACCGGCGGCGAAGGGCAGGGCGACTATGCGGCCGCCAATGCCTTCCTCGACGCCTGGGCCTGGCAGGCGCGCCGGCACGGCATCCCGGCCGTGGCGATCAACTGGCCCGGCTGGAAGGAGATCGGCATGGCCGCCGCCTTCGGCATCGACGACACGGTGGTGCCCTTCGTCTCGCTGGCCCCGGCCGATGCCTTCGAGCGGCTCGACCGCATCCTCGCGCATGCGATGGCGCGCGGCCTGACGCAGGTGCTGCCGTCGACCGTCAACGCCGCCGGCATGGCGCCGGTCGTCGGCCAGCTGCCGTTCGCGCTGGCGCCGGAACTGCAGCGCCGCATGGCGGCAAAGACGCCGGCGACGATGCCGGCGGCGCAGCCGGGCGCGACCGATGCGAACGACGTCGAGGTGGCAATCCGCGGCAAGAACGAGGAAGACCTCACGCCGACCGAGACGGCGCTGGCGAAGATCTACGCCGCCGTGCTCGGCCTGGCGGAGATCGACGTCTTCACCAACTTCCACGACATGGGGGGCAATTCGATCATCGCGACGCACCTGCTCAAGCTGATCGATGCCCACTTCCCCGACATGGTCGACATCTCGGACATCTTCTCCTACGCATCGATCGACGAGATGGCCGCATACGTCGACGACAAGCGCGCGCGCAGCCGGCCGGCGGCGGCCGCCACGGGCACGGACCGGGCCGACCTGGCCGACATGCTCGACAGCGTGCTCGACGGCGACGGCGCCATCGATGCGATTCTCGACAGGATCTGACATGGCGACGGACGACATGCAGGCACAGGCCGACGGCGCGGGCGAAGCCACCCGCAAGGAACTGGCGCGCTTCATCCTCGAACAGCTGAAGGAACGCCGCCTGCCGAAGGACAGGGCGCTGGCCTTCCTGCAGGAACTGTCGGCGCGGCCGGATTCGACACCGGGGCCGGCAGGCCGGGCCGCCGACGGCGCCACGGGCGGCGACATCGCCATCGTCGGCATGGCCTGCCGCTTTCCCGACGCCGCATCGACCGGCGACTTCTGGCGCAACCTGCGCGCCGGCCGCAGCAGCATCGGACCCTTCCCGGCGGGACGCCGCGCCGACCTGGCCGCGCTCGACGGCAACCGCACCGAGCTGTTCCGCGGCGGCTTCCTGGAATCGGTCGACGGCTTCGACCATGAATATTTCCAGGTACCGCCCAACGTGGCGCGCCGCATGGATCCCTACCAGCGCCTGCTGCTGGAGACCCTGGTCGAGACGATCGAGGATGCCGGCTATCACCGCGGCGCGCTGCATGGCGCGCCGGTCGGCGTGTTCGTCGGCAACGACCACACCCATCGCCTGTTCAATTCCTACGTCGATTTCATCGACGACATCGATTTCCACGCGGTGACCGGCTCGTGGACGGCGGTGCTGGCCAGCCGGATTTCCTACCTGTTCAATTTCAAGGGACCGGCGGTGGTGGTCGACACCGCCTGCTCGTCGGGCCTGGCGGCGCTGGACGGCGCGATCAAGGCCCTGCGCGACGGCGACTGCGAGGCGGCGCTGGTCGGCGCGGTCAACCTGTTCTTCGCGCCCGGCAAGGGCCTGGTGGGCGAGATCGAGAATGAACGCTTCGAGGTGCGCGCCTTCGACCGCGGCGCGTCCGGCACCGTCTGGGGCGAAGGCCTGGCGGCGGTGATGCTCAAGCCGCTGGCGGCGGCGCAGCGCGACGGCGATGCGATCCACGCGGTGATCCGCGGCGTGGCGCTCAACAACGACGGCGCCTCCAACGGCCTGACCGCGCCCAATGCGAAGGCGCAGCAGGAAGTGATCCTCAAGGCCTGGGAGCGCGCCGGCATCCGCGCCGACGACCTGTCCTACATCGAGACCCACGGCACCGGCACCCATCTCGGCGACCCGATCGAGATCAAGGGCCTGATCGGCGCCTTCGAGCGGCACAGCCGCCGCCGGCAGTTCTGCGGCATCGGCTCGGTCAAGACCAACATCGGCCACACGGTCGGCGTCGCCGGGCTGGCGTCGCTGATCAAGGTGGTGCTCGGCCTGGAGCACGGCGAGCTGCCGCCCAGCCTGCATTTCGACCAGCCGAATCCCTACATCGATTTTTGCAACAGCCCGGTCTTCGTCAACGACCGGCTGCGGCCCTGGCCGGCCGGCGATGCGCCGCGCGTGGCCGGCATCAGTTCGTTCAGCCTGTCGGGCACCAACTGCCACCTGGTGGTGCAGGAAGCGCCGCGCCCGCCCGCGCGCGCACCGGCCGCCGGGCCGCGCCTGCTGCCGCTGTCGGCGCGCAGCCGCGCGCTGCTGGCGGAGACGGTGCGGCGGCTGCGCGCGCATCTCGACGGCCGTGAGCCGGCGCTGGCCGACCTCTGCTACACGGCGTCGGTCGGGCGCGAGCACCATGCCTGCCGCGCCGCGCTGGTGGCCGCATCGGTCGATGCGGTGCGCGCAGGACTCGACCGCCTCGCGGCCCTGCTCGCCGCCGGCGCGGACGCCGCCGACGACGGCACGCTGTTCCTGCGCGCCGACGGCTGCGAGGAGGCCCGCGGCGAACGCGAGGCACGCGATGCGGCGGTGAAGGGCGCGCGCGCCGGAAGCGACAGCGCGCTGGCCGACCTGGCGCGCCTGTACGTGCGCGGCGCGCCGGTCAAGTGGGAGACCCTGTACGAGGGCGAGCCGGTGCGGCGCGCCCACCTGCCGGCGCAGCCGTTCGCCCGCCGGCGCTTCTGGGACAAGGCGGCCGGACCGGCGCCGGATGCGTTGCACGGCAAGGCGCCCGCCGCAGGCACGGGACACGCAGACAGTGTCCCGACCGACGGCCACCGAGACGCCGGCGCGGCCGGTGAAGGCGGCTCGGGCAGGGTCGTTGCAGGCGGCAATGCGGTCCGCGACGAAATGTCGCGGGCTGGCCTGCTGGCCGCGGTGGCGCAGGAGCCGCCGCGCATCGCCATGCCGGACGGCAGGGACGCGCCGATGGCCCTGCGCGTGGTGGCCCGCCTCTGGAGCGAAGTCCTCGGCTATGACCGGCTGCGCCCCACCGACGACTTCTACGCGCTCGGCGGCGATTCGATTTCCGGCATGAAGATCGTGCACCTGCTGCAGGCGATCTTCGGCATGCACGTGCCGCTGTCCGAGCTGCTCGGCGCCGCCGATCTCGCCGGCTTCGCCGCGACGCTGGCCGAGCGGCATGGCCTGGCCGCGCTGCTGGAGGAGGGCCATGCCGCCGTCCACGCCGGCACACCGGATGCCGGCGGGAGGGCCGCTTCCGAGGCGATTCCACCCGCGCCCGACGCGCCGGGCCATGCCTATCCGTTGTCGCGCGCCCAGTCCCGCATGTTCCTGCTCGACCGCCTGAGCCCGGGCATGACCGCCTACAACGTCAATGCGCTGGTGGCGCTCGATGCCCTGCCGGACCCGGCGCAGACTGCCGCCATCGTGCGCCGGCTGGTGGAGCGCCACGAGATCCTGCGCACCGGTTTCGCGATGCACGGCGAACAGGCGGTGCAGGTGGTGCATCCGGCCGCCTGCGCCGAGGCTTTCCGCGCCGGCGTGCACCTGCTGCCGGCGGACGCCACCGATGCCGACGTGCAGGCTGCGGCGCGCGCGCTGGTGCGTCCGTTCGACCTGTCCCGGCCGCCGCTGCTGCGGATCGACTTCCTGCGCGCCGGTTCCCGCGCCTGGATGCTGATCGACATGCACCACATCGTCACGGACGGTTCGTCGATGGGCGTGCTGGTGGCGGAATTCCTCGCCTTGCAGGCGGGCGCCGCCCTGCCGGCGCTGCCTTGCCAGTACAAGGATTTCGCCGCCTGGCAGAACGGCCGCTTCGCCGCCGGCGCATGGCAGGAGCAGGCCGACTGGTGGCATGCGCGCTTCGCCGACGGTGTGCCCGTCCTCGACCTGCCGGCCGATTTCCCGCGCCCGGCGATGCGCGATTTCCGCGGCGCCCGGCGCCGGCACGCGATCGGCGGTCCGCTGGCCGGCGCCTTGCGGGAGCTGGCGCGCGCGCAGGGCACCACGCTGTTCGCCGTGCTGCTGGCCGCGTTCAAGACGCTGCTGTACCGGCTCGGCGCCGGCAGCGACATCGTCGTCGGCACGCCGGTGGCCGGCCGCAGCCACCATGCGCTGCACGGCCTGGTCGGCATGTTCGTCAACACCCTGGCGCTGCGCGACCGCATCGAGGAGGGCGACAGCTTCGCCGGCTTCCTCGCCCGCGTGAAGCGCAACACGCTCGATGCGCTGGCGCGCCAGGACCATCCCTACGAAGACCTGGTCGACAGCCTGGCGCTGCCGCGCGATGCCGGCCGCAATCCGCTGTTCGACGTCTACTTCGTGCTGCAGAACGAGGACATGGGCCTGGAGGCGCGCGGCGCCGCGCGCGTGCTGCCGCTCGATGCCGGCACGGCCAAGTTCGACCTCACGGTGGTGGCGCGGCCGGTGGCGGACGGGCTGGAGATCGAATGGGAATATGCCACCGCGCTGTTCCACGCCGGCACCGTCGACCGCCTGGCGGCGCAGTACGAGCAGGTGCTGCGCGCCATCGTGGCCGACCCGGCGCGCCCGCTGGACGCCATCGATCCGACCACCGACGCGGCGCGGCGCCTGCTGGCGCGCGTCAACGACACCGCCACCGCCTATCCGCGCGAACGCAGCCTGGCCGACCTGTTCTCGGAGCAGGCGGCGCTGTTTCCCGGCGCGCCGGCGCTGGAGCAGGGCGACGCCGTCATGACCTATGCGGAACTGGAGCGCCGCGCCAACCGCCTGGCGCACCGCCTGCTGGCCGAAGGCGTCGGCTGCGGCGAGCCGGTCGCGCTGCTGCACGGCCGTTCGTTCGCGATGGTGGAAGCCATCCTCGCGGTGCTCAAGGCCGGCGCGGCCTATGTGCCGCTCGATCCCGCGGCGCCGGCCGAGCGCAACGGCGCCATCCTGGCCGAAAGCGGCGCGCGCCTGCTGCTGGCGGGCGAGGGCATGGAGCAGGCGGCGGCGGAGGTCCTGGCGGCCGCGCGCGCGTCCGCCGGCGATGGCGCGCAGGCGGCCCGCGTGCTGCCTGCCGCCGACGACCTGTCCGGCCTGCCCGACACGCGGCCGGCGGTCGAGGTCGGTGGCGCCGACCTGGCCTACCTGATCTTCACCTCCGGCTCCACCGGCCGCCCCAAGGGCACGCTGATCCGCCACCGCAGCGCCGTGCGCGTGGTGCGCGACGCCGGCTACCTGGCGCCGTGCCCGGCCGACCGCATCCTGCAGCTGTCCACCATCGCCTTCGACGGATCGGTGTTCGACCTGTGGGCGGCGCTGGCGAACGGCGGCTGCCTGGTGCTGCCGACGCGCGAGGCGCTGGCCGACATGAGCCTCCTGCCCGGCCTCATCCGCGCGCGCCGGATCTCCGTGTTCTTCGTGACGACGGCGCTGTTCAACGCGCTGGTCGACCTCGATCCCGGCTGCCTCGGCGGCGTGCGCCACGTGCTGTTCGGCGGCGAAGCCTGTTCGCCGCGCCATGTCGCGCGCGCCTTCGCGGCGCTCGGGCCGGGACGCCTGATCCATGTCTACGGCCCGACCGAGACCACGGTGTTCGCCACCGCCCACCGCATCGACGCGCTGCCCGATGACGGCCGGACGGTGCCGATCGGCCACCCGATCGGCAACACCACCTGCCACGTGCTCGATGCGTCGCTGCGGCCGGTGCCGTTCGGCGCGCCGGGCGAGCTGTGCATCGGCGGCGACGGCGTGGCGCTCGGCTACCTCGGCCGCGAGGACCTGGCGCGCGAGCGCTTCGTGCCCGATCCGTTCGCGGCGGGCGGCATGCTCTACCGCACCGGCGACATCGTCCGCTGGGACGACGCGGGCAGGCTGGTGTTCCTCGGCCGGCGCGACCACCAGGTCAAGATCCGCGGCTATCGCATCGAGCTGGCCGAGATCGAGTCCGCGCTCGGCAGCCATCCGGCGGTGCGCGACTGCCTCGTGGCGGCTGGCGACGACGGGCAGGGGGGCAAGCGGCTGGTTGCATACGCCGTGTCGCCGGAGAACGCCGGCGGCGACGCCTTTGCCGCCGAACTGCGTGCCTTCCTGGCCGCGCGCCTGCCCGGCTACATGGTGCCGTCGGCGATCGCGGTGCTGGATGCCTTCCCGCTCAATGCCAACGGCAAGATCGACCGCCGCGCGCTGCCCGCGCCGCAGGATGCGCGTCGGCAGTCGCAGCCGCCGCGCGATGCGCGCGAGGCGCTGCTGGCGCGCACCTGGGAAGAGGTGCTCGGCTGCGGCGGCGTCGGCGTGCACGACAACTATTTCGCCGTCGGCGGCGACTCGATCCGCGCGATCCAGATCGTCGCCCGCGTGCGCGCGGCCGGCCATGCGCTGGAGATGCCGATGCTGTTCCGCCACCAGACCATCGCCGAGCTGGCGCCGCTGCTGGCGCCGCTCGACGGTGACGGGCATGCCTACCCGGCGAGCGCCGCCGCCGCCGCGCAGGAAGCGCGCGAGGATGGCGCCCCGGCCTACAGCGCCGGCGCGCTCGACAGCGGCGAGCTCGACGACATCTTCTCCGATCTCAACCTGGCCTGATCCCATGACACGATTCCCGGAGACCCCGACATGCTGACCAAGGACAATGTGCAGGACATCTGCAGCCTGACGCCGATGCAGGAAGGCATGCTGCTGCATCAGGCGCGCGAACCCGGTTCGTCCGCCTACGTCGAGCAGTTCGATTTCGCGCTCGACGGTCCCGTCGATGCACAGGCGCTGCAGGCGGCCTTCGCCGCGCTGGTCGGCAAGTACGACGCGCTGCGCACCATCTTCAGCTACCGCAAGACCGACCAGCCGCGCCAGGTGGTGCTGCGCCGGCGCGATGCACGCCTGCACACGGAGGCGATCCGCGCGCCGGACGCGGGGCACGAAAGGGAACAGGAAGAGCGCGCGATCGATGCCTGGAAGGCGGCCGACCGCGCACGCGGCTTCGACCTGTCGGCCGACATGCTGGTGCGGCTGGCGCTGCTGAGCGCCGCCCCAGACCGCCACCGGCTGATCCTGACCTTCCACCACATCGTGCTGGACGGCTGGTGCATGCCGACGCTGCTGGGCGACCTGTTCGGCTTCTACGAGCGCCTGCGCGACGCGCCTGGGCTGGCCATTGAAGAACGCGAAGCCCATCCCTACCGCGACTACCTGCGCTGGATCGCCGGGCAGGACCGCGCGCAGGCGGCCGCCTTCTGGTCCGAGGCGCTGGCCGGCTACGAAGCCGAGGCCGGCGTGCCGTACGCCGACCGCGCCGGCGCCGCGGGCGCGACCGACGTGGCGCATGCCGAGCATGCATTCTCGCTCGGCACGGCCCTGACGGCGCGCCTGTCGGCGGTCGCGCGCGCGCATCGCGTCACGTTTTCCAGTCTGTTCCAGGCGGCCTGGGGCGTGCTGCTGCAGAAGATCAACCATGTCGACGACGTCGTGTTCGGCACCGTGGTGTCGGGCCGTCCGCCCGCGCTGCCCGGCGTCGAGAGCATGGTGGGCCTGTTCATCAACACGCAGCCGCTGCGCGTGGCCTGCGCGCCGTCCGAGCCGTTCGCGGCCGTCGCGGCACGCCTGCAGGACGGCCTGTTCCGCGCGTCCGCGTTCGACTGGTACCCGCTGTCGGCGATCCAGTCGGCCACGCCGCTGCGCGACCGGCTGATCAATCACGTGGTGGCCTTCGAGAACCTGCCCGGCGCCGGGCAGCCGCAGGCGCTCGATGCTGCCGGCGCCCTGCGCCTGGGCGAGACGCGCGTGCACCAGGCGGCCAAGTTCGCTTTCCAGGTGGTGGTCTACCCGGGCGAGGACATGCGCGTGCATTTCGTCCACGATGCCGCGCGGCATGCGCCGGAGGCGATGGCCATGCTGGCGCGCAGCCTGCTGCACCTGCTGCACCAGGTGGCGGAAACGCCGGAGCTGCCGGTCGGCCGCCTGTCCGTGTGCGCGCCGGAAGAGGCGGCGCGCATCCTCGGCAGCTTCAACGACACCGCGCGGCCTTATCCGTCCGAGGCGACCATCGCCCAGCTGTTCCGCGAAACGGCCGCCGCCGATCCCGATGCCGTCGCCCTGCGCCATGGCGAGCGCAGCCTCGACTACCGCGCGCTCGACCTCGCCGCGCGACGGCAGGCGGCGGCGCTGCGCCGGCTCGGCGTGCAGCCCGGCGATGCGGTCGGCCTGCTGGCGCCGCGCGGGGCCGAGCTGGCGATCGGCCAGCTGGCGATCCTGTATTGCGGCGCCGTCGTGCTGCCGATGGAACCGGGCGCGGGCGGCGAACGGATCGGCTTCATGCTCGCCGACAGCGGCGCCACCGTGCTGTGCACGGTCGACGCCTATCGGGCGCTGCTGCCGGCCGATCTTGCGGGCAGGCTGCGCATCCATGCGCTCGATGCGGCGCCGTCCGGCGCCACGGCGGCGGATGATGCAGCGGGCCTGCCGCCGGCCGAACGCCGCGCCACGGACGCGGCCTACATCATGTACACCTCCGGCTCGACCGGCCAGCCCAAGGGCTGCCTGATCTCGCACCGGAACATCGTGCGCCTGGTGCGCAACACCGGCTTCGTCCGCTTCGGCCCGTCGCAGCGCATCCTGCAGACCGGCTCGCCGGCCTTCGATGCCTGCTTCTTCGAGACCTGGGGCGCGCTGCTCAACGGCGGCCGCCTGTGCATGGCCGACGAAGCCGCCATCCTCGACGCCGGCCTGCTGGGTGCCGCGCTGCGCCGCGAAGGCATCACGCTGCTGTGGCTGACCTCGGCGCTGTTCAACCAGCTGTGCGATGCCGATCCGTCGATCTTCGCGCCGCTCGACACCCTGCTGGTGGGCGGCGACGTGCTGTCGCCGCGCCATGTCGAGCGCGCGCGCGCCGCCAATCCCGGCCTGTCCATCGTCAACGGCTACGGCCCGACGGAGAACACCACCTTCTCGGCCACCCACGCGATCGACCGCTTCCATCCCGAGGGCGTGCCGGTCGGCCGGCCGATCGCCAATTCGACCGCCTACATCCTCGATGCCGCCGGCAACCTGCTGCCGCCGGGCGCCTGGGGCGAGGTCTGCGTCGGCGGCGACGGCGTGTCGTCCGGCTACCTGAACCGGCCGGAACTGACCGCCGCGAAGTTCGCCGACGATCCCTTCCGCCCCGGCGGCCGCCTCTACCGCACCGGCGACATCGGCCGCTGGCTGCCCGACGGCAGCATCGACCTGCGCGGCCGCAATGATTTCCAGGTGAAGATCCGCGGCTTCCGGGTCGAGCTCGGCGAGATCGAGCGCGCGCTGTGCGCGCTCGACGGCGTGACCGAGGCGGCCGTGGTGGCGCGCGAGGAAGGCGCCGGCGGCAAGCAGCTGCATGCGTTCTACGTCGCCCACCGTCCGCTGCCGGCCGACGGCCTGCGCGCGGCGCTGGCGGCGCGGCTGCCGTCCTACATGGTGCCGGCCTTCTGGCTGCAGCTGCCGAAGATGCCGCTGACGGTCAACGGCAAGCTCGACCGCCGCGCGCTGCCGCTCGACAAAAGCGCCGCCGGCCGCGTGGCGGCGGTGGCGGCGCCGCCACGCACCGCCACCGAGAAGCGCGTGGCCGAGATCTGCCGCGAGGTGCTCGGCATCGCCGAGGTCGGCCTGCACGACAACTTCTTCGAGCTCGGCGCCAACTCGCTCAACCTGATCGCCATCCACAACCGCCTGAAGGCCGCCTGGCCGCGCGACATCCCGCTCGCGGCGTTGTTCGAGCACACCAGCGTCGGCCGCCTGGCTACCTGGCTGGACGACGACGGCAGCGCCGCCGAAGCGCGTCTCGCCGCCGAGCGCGCCGCGCTCGACCAGTCGCGCCACGCCCTGCTCAAGACCCGCCATCTCCTGAAGACACGAGAAGAAACATGACCATCCACACCACACGCACCGGCCTCGAGATCGCGGTCATCGGCATGGCAGGCAGCTTTCCCGGCGCCGCCGACATCGAGGCCTTCTGGGCCAATCTCCTGGGCGGACAGGACGCCATCTCCCGGCTCGGCGACGACGAGCTGGCCGCGGCAGGCGTGCATCCGGCGCTGCTGGCGATGCCGAACTTCGTCCGCGCCAAGGGTCTGTTTCCCGACCTCGACTGCTTCGACGCCGCCTTCTTCGACTACACGCCGCGCGACGCCGCGCTGCTCGATCCGCAGGCGCGGCTGCTGCACCAGTGCGTCTACCATGCGCTCGAGGATGCCGGCTGCCTGGGCGGCCAGCGCGGCGCGGGCATCGGCCTGTTCGTCGGCGCGTCGGGCAATTTCACCTGGGAGCTGGGCACGCTGCTCGACACGCGCGGCAGCGCGGCCACCCAGTTCGCCGCCAAGCAGCTCAACGACAAGGATTTCATCGCCACCCGCATCGCCTACAAGCTCGACCTGCGCGGCCCGTGCGCGACGCTGCACACCGCCTGCTCGACCTCGCTGTACGCCATCGACACCGCCTGCCGCCAGCTGCTGACGGGCGCGTGCTCGGTCGCCGTCGCCGCCGGCAGCGGCCTGACGCTGCCGCATCGCAACGGCTATGTCTTTGAAGAGGGCATGATCCTGTCCCCGGACGGCACCTGCCGGCCGTTCTCCGACGATGCCAACGGCACGGTCGAGGGCAACGGCATGGGCGCGGTGGTGCTCAAGCCGCTCGAGGATGCGCTGCGCGACCGCGACCGCATCTACGCGGTCATCCGCGGCAGCGCCGCCAACAACGACGGCGCCCGCAAGGTCGGCTACACGGCGCCGAGCGTCGAGGGCCAGGCGGAGGCGATCCGCCGCGCACTGCACATGGCCGACGTCGAGCCGGCCAGCATCTCCTACGTCGAGGCCCACGGCACCGGCACCGCGCTCGGCGACCCGGTCGAGATCGAGGGCCTGAAGCAGGCCTTCCGCGGCGCGCCGGCGGGTGCCTGCGGCATCGGCTCGCTCAAGTCGGCCATCGGCCATCTCGACACGGCGGCCGGCATCTCGTCCTTCATCAAGACCGTGCTGGCGCTGCGCGAACGGCGCATCCCGCCGAGCCTGCATTTCCGCGCGCCCAATCCGAAGATCGCCTTCGACGGCAGCCCGTTCCGCGTGGTCGACCGGCTCACCGAGTGGCAGCGCCCGGCCACCGGCCGCGGCGACGAGGTCTGGCCGCTGCGCGCCGGCGTCAGTTCCTTCGGCATCGGCGGCACCAACGTGCACGTGGTGCTGGAGGAAGCGCCGGAGCAGCCGTCGTCCACGCCGGGGCGCGACTGGCAGGTGCTGTGCCTGTCGGCCGCCGACGAGGCGGCGCTGGCGCGCCTGGAAGCGGCGCTGGCCGACCATCTCGAGCGCCATCCGGACACTGACCCTGCCGACCTGGCGTACACGCTGCAGACCGGCCGCCGCGCCATGCCGGCACGTTCGACGCTGGCCTGGCGCGACAGCGCCGGCCTGGCGGCGGCGCTGCGCAGCGGCGCCGGCCTGCGGCGCGCCCGCGCGGCCGGATCGTCGCGCGTCGCCTTCCTGTTCCCGGGGCAGGGCACGCAGTATCCGGGCATGGGCGCGGGCCTGTACCGCGACGAGCCGGTATTCCGCGACGCGCTGGAACGCTGCCTGGCGGAATCCGACCGGCTCGGCCTGCCGGAGGTGCGCCGGCTGCTGCTGACGGCCGCGCCGGCCGAAGGCGACGCGGCGCTGATGGCGCGCACCGACCTGGCTCAGCCCTGCCTGTTCGCCGTCGAATACGCGCTGGCGGCGCTGCTGACCGACTGGGGCCTGGCGCCGGCCGCGATGATCGGCCACAGCCTCGGCGAGTACACGGCGGCCTGCGTGGCCGGCGCGATGACGCCGGCGCAGGCGATGGAACTGGTGGCCGAGCGCGGCCGCCTGATGAACGCGATGCCGCCCGGCGCCATGCTGGCCGTGGCGGCGCCGGCGTCCGAGGTCGCCGCGCTGCTGCCGGCCGGCGTGGAGCTGGCGGCCGTCAACGGCCCGGCCCAGTGCACCGTGGCCGGTCCGGCGGACGCGATCGACGCTGTCGCCGCGCTCTTCGCCGGCAAGGGCCTGCAGGCGCGCCGCCTGCATACCTCGCATGCCTACCACACCGAAGCGATGGCGCCGGCGGCCGAGGCGCTGGCGGCCTGCGTCGGGCGCATGACGCTGCAGTTGCCGGCCATCCCCTACGTGTCGAACGTGACCGGCACCTGGATCACCGCCGCCGAGGTCGGCGACCCGGCCTACTACGCGCGCCACCTGCGCGGCACGGTGCGCTTCGCCGACGGCATGCGCACGCTGCTGGAAGAGGGCGACCTGGTGCTGGTCGAGGTCGGCCCCGGCAACGTGCTGTCGGCGTTCGCGCGCGCGGTCGCCGAGGCGGCCGGCCGCACGGACCCCGGCGACCTCACTGCCGTGCCGGCGATGCGCCATGCGCGCCAGGACATGCCCGACTCGCAGGCCCTGGCGCAGGCGCTCGGCGCGCTGTGGTGCGCCGGCGTGGCGCCGGACTGGCGCGGCTATTACCGCGGACAGCTGCGCTCGCGCGTGGCGCTGCCGCGCTATCCGTTCGCGCGCCAGCGCTTCCCGGTCGGCGACCGCGACATCTACCGCCTGCTCGAATCGGTCGCGCAGCCGGGCGCGCAGGACACCGCCGGCGCGCACGCCGCGCGTCCCGCCGACGGCACCCATGTGTTCGCGTGGCAGCCGGCCCCGCTGCCGCCGGCCGACGAGCCGGCCACGGTACGCCCCTGCCTGGCGCTGGTCGAGGACCGCGGGGCGCTGCAGGCGCTCGACCGCGTCGGCGGCCTGCGCATCGATGCGGCGCTGCCGGGCGGCCGGTTCGCGCCGGCCGGGCCCGGGCGCTACACCTGGAGCGCCGACCGCGCCACCGACCATCGCCGCCTGGTGCGCCACCTGAAATCCGTCGACGGCATGCCGCCGCTGCTGGCCTGGCTGGCCGGTGCGACGGTGCGCGACGCCGATGCGGCACGGCGCCTGCTGGGCTGCCTGCTGCGGCTGGCGCGCGTGCTGCACGCCGAATGCCCGGGACAGCGCTTCCGCGCCGTCGCGCTGCTCGACCGCTGCCGCCTGGCCGATCCGGCCGGCGCGGAACTGGCGGCGCTGCTCGACGCCGGCCTGCGCGCCATCCGCGCCTCCTGCCCGGGCATCGATCTGCGCTGCGTGGCCGTGGCAGGCCGTGGCCGCGAGGCGCTGACGCAGGCGCTGGCCAGCGAACTGTTCGATCCGGCCGGCGACACCGTGCTGGCGGCATGGGACGACGGCCGCCGCGCCGTCTTCGGCCTGTGCGCCACGGCGCCGGTCGCCGCGCCGTCGGCGGCCGGCAAGACCATCGGCCTGCTGGCCCCCGATCGCCTGCCGGTGGCGGCGCTGGCGGCCCGCCTGTCGGCGCTCGGCGGCGCACGCGTGCTGCCGCTGCCGTGCCGGGCACCGCAGGAGCGCCGCCGTCCCTCGTCGCTGGCCATCGACGGCGCCGCGCTGCGCCGCCATCTCGGCGATGCGCGCGGCCGCGACCTGTCGCGCTACGGCCTGCACGACTTCGCGCGCTGCCACGCGCTGATGGACGAGGCCGCCACCAGTCTGGTGGCGCGCTACGTGCACGCGGCGCTGCCGCTGGTGCCGGGGCGCCGCTTCACGCGGGCGGAGCTGAAGTCGGCGCTGCGCATCACCGACCGGCTGGAGCGCTACGTGGACTACTTCCTCGCGATGTTCGTCGAGGATGGCATCGTCGCGACCACGGCGGAGGGTGCGGGCGTGAGCAAGGCGGACGACGAGGGCGCCATGTACGCGGTGCGGCGCCATGCCGGCGACCTGCGGCCGTTCGAGGCGGTGCGCGACGAACTGGTCGCCGCCAGCAGCCTGTTCGCCGGCAACCTGGAAATCCTCGCGCATTGCGTGCGCGCCTTTCCGCAGGCCCTGTCCGAGGAAGTGCCGCCGATCTCGGTGCTCTACCCGGACGGCCGCAACGACATGCTGCTCAAGGCCTACGCCGGATCGATCCAGGCCCTGCAGGAAGACGTGGTGCGCGTGGTGTTCGAGCACCTGGTGCGCCAGCTGATCGCCGCCGCCGGCAACCGCCCGCTGCGCATCCTGGAGGGCGGCGGCGGATTCGGCCTGACCATGCGCCGCATCGCGCCGATGCTGCGCGGCATGCAGGTCGAGTACTACTTCACCGACGTCGGCAAGACCTTCCTGCACGACGCCAGGGAATTCGCCCTGCGCGAAGGGCACGATTTCCTCACCTTCGGCGTGTTCGACATCTCGAAGGATCCGGTCGAGCAGGGCCTGGAGGAAGGCTCGTTCGACCTGGTGTTCGCCTTCAACGTGGTGCATGCGACGCGCAACATCGGCACCTCGGTCGGCCATCTGCGCCGGCTGCTGCGCGACGGCGGCCTGATGTGCCTGCTGGAGCGCACCGTGGTGCGCCGCTATATCGACCTGATCTGGGGCCTGGCCGACGGCTGGTGGCATTTCGACCGCAGCGAACGCGCGCTGTCGCCGCTGATCGGCCTCGACCGCTGGGAAGCGATCGCGCGCGACGCCGGCTTCGCCGATGTGATGAGCTATCCGGCCGAGCCCGCCGATCGCCAGCGCCTGGAGGTCGGCATCCTGGTGGCCCAGGCCGGGCACGGCACGCAGCCGCATGCCGCCGACGACGGCTGGCAGCTGCCGGCGCCGCCCGCGGGAACAACGCTCGACGGCGTCATCGTCGTCGATGCGCCGCGCGACCGGCCGCGCGATCCGTTCGAACCGCTCGGCGATGCGCTGGCCGTGCCGCGCCTGACCGGGCGCAGGTTCGGCCAGGCGCTTCAGGCATGGCTGGCACGGCACCGGCCGCCTGTGTGCAGCGTGTGGTCGGCCGGCGATGCGCTGGCCGATGGCGCCGACCGGCTGGCGCGCGCGCTCGATGCCGCGGAGATCGACCGCGCCGGCCGCGCGCTGCTCGGCGCCGGCGCCTGGTCGCGCCTGCAGCTGCCGGCCACCGGCGACGCCATGCCCGCTGACGGCGTGCTGGCGGCCGCCTGGCAGGCGACGGCCGGCGGACTCGCGCAGGCGGTGGTGGCGCCGGCCGCGCAGGACCTGTTCGCGCCGCGCCGCACCGGCGCCGTGCCGCCGTCCGTGGAAGGCGACGGCGCGGCCGAGGACGGCGCGTCGCGGACCGACGCCGCGCACGGCGGCATGCCGCGGGATGCCCAGGGCTATGCGGTGCTGCTGCACGGCCTGTGGGCGCAGCTGTTCGGCATCGAGCGGATCGGCCATGACGACGACTTCTTCGAGCTCGGCGGCGACTCGCTCAAGGTGGCCCAGCTGACCGCCGAACTGGAGCGCCACGGCATCCGCCTGCTGGCCAACGAAGTGTTCAACCGGCCGACCATCCGCGGCCTGGCGCACTACCTGCACGAGAACCGCGCCCAGGAGCACGGCGACATCCGCGGCAGCGCCGCGCTGGCCGAGCACCTGTCGGCCGCGCTCGGCGTGCCGGTGCGCGCGCCCGCGCTGCGCTGGCAGGAACGCACCTTCCGCCTGCTGCTGGTCGAGGGCGGCGACGCCGATCAAACGCGCATCGAGTCGCTGCTGCGCGACTTGCGCCTGCCGCCCGAGGTCGAGCCGCACTGCGTGGCGCTGCTGCCCGCCGGCGGCGGCAGCTTCCAGGCGGGGTCGGATGCCGCCTGGCAGGCGCTCGGCCTGCGCGAGCTGGATGCGGCCGCGGCAGACGCCACCGCCGCCGCGCTGGCGGCCGGCGTCGACGCCGCGATGCGCCGCCTGTCCGACGGCCTGCGCACCGCGCCGGTGGAAGCCAGCTATCCGCTCAGCCCGTTCCAGAAGATGTTCCTGCGCGAATCGAACCGCTTCGCCTTCTACATGATCGACTTCGACGAGCCGGTCGACACGGCGTTGCTCGGCCGCGCGCTCGGCGACATCGTGCGCGCGCAGGGACTGATGCGCAGCACGCTGCGCCGGCGCGGCTTCGGGCGCCACCTGTGGGACGAGCATGCGCCGCCGGCGGACGATCCGGCGTTGCCGTTCGTGGACCTGTCCGGCTATGCGCCGGCGACGCAGGCGCAGCTGTTCGACCGCCTGATGGCCCTGGAGAACGCCGCCGATTTCGACGCCGCGCCCGGCGTGATGTGGCGCGCGATGCTGGTGCGCTTCGACCGCCTGCGGCACACGCTGCTGTTCAACCTCGACCACTCGATCTTCGACAACATGAGCGGCCAGGTGCTGCGCCGCCAGCTGCTCAACCGCTACCGCGCGCTGCGCGCCGGCAGCCGGGCGCCGATGGAAGCGGTCAAGAGCTACCGCCACTATCTCGACCAGCTCAACCGCGGGCCGCTCGGCATCACCCCGAAACGCCTGGTGGAACTGTTCGAGCTGGAGGATTACGAGAAGGCCAAGGACGCCGTCGAGGCGCGCATCGCCGCGCGCCGCCAGCCGTCGATCGCGCGCATGCGCTACGCGCTCGACCTCGACCGCTGGCGCCTGTCGGACGACGACGACGCGGCCTGGGACCTGACGCTGTCGCTGCTGACCTGCGCGCTGGCGCGCTTCCTGGAACAGGAGGCGGTGCCGCTCAAGCTGGTCTACCAGGGCCGCCAGTACCAGGACCTGTCCTACTTCGACACGCTCGGCCTGTTCATCGACGTGCTGCCGCTGCTGGTGCGCGCCGACCGCGCCCAGCCGTCGACCATGACAGAGAGCGTGCGCCGCAAGGTGCGCTGGGTGAACCGCTACAACATCAGCTTCATGAACATGCTGCTGAACCTGCGCATGCGTTTCCGCTGGTGGGATGTGCTCGGCAGGCTCGATCCGAAGAAGATCGACCGGCGCGATCCGATGATCCTGCTGAACTACGTCGGGCGCGCCGAGGAGGAATACCAGAAGGTGATCGAGTTCTCCTCGCGCCAGATGGAGGAATCGGCCGGCAAGCCGGGCTACGCCAGCCTGTACGCCGTGGTGACCGTGGTGGACCGGCAGATCCGCTTCGACGTGTTCTGCAATTTCGAGAAGGACATGGACCGCCTGCGCGCGATCTTCGAGGAAGAGGCGGCGCTGCTGTTCCGGCCGGTGCCGGAGCAGGAAGCCGCGGCGCAACGGGATGCCGGCGTGGCGGCAGCGCATGCCGCGGCAGGCGCGCTGCCCGTCGGGGCCGCGGAACTGGCGGTGACCGAATGAGGCGGGCGATCGCCAGGACGATGCGGCGCGTGCGCCCGCCGTCGGCGCTGGCGCTGCTGCTGGCAGGCTTGCTGGCGGCCGGCCCGGGCGCGGCCGAGGAGACCGCACCGGCAACGGACGGGCAAGGCGCACGCGCGCAGGATGCGCGACCCGGCGCCGGGACGCCGGCCGGTGTTCCGCCGGGCGCGGATTCCGGCGGCGGCACGGACGACTCCGCCGCCGCGCGCTTCCGCGTGTCCGGCAGCATCGGTGTCTTCCATGGCCGCCAGGAAGCCAGCGCCGCGTCGATCTATCCCGCCGAGGGACGCATCGGCGAGGCGGCGACCGTCAGCCGCAAGACGCACCTGGTGCTGCGGCTGGCCAGTCCCGGCCTGGTCTCGGCGGTGGCCGACGTGCAGTCCGACCGCCGGCCGTATGCGGGCGACTTCAACCGGGTGAACCAGCTGTACGCCGGCATCGACGTCTCCGACACGCTCAAGCTGCGCATCGGCAAGCAGCGCGTGCTGTGGGGACGCGGCTTCGTGTTCGTGCCGACCGACTTCGTCAATCCGCCGCTGGATCCGAGCGGGCTCGATCTGGCCAAGGTCGGCGTGCCGGCCCTGTCCTTCGACTATCTCGGCGCCGACTGGTCGCTCACCGGATTGCTGCGGCGCGAGCGCGGCAGGCTCGACAGCGCCGGGCTGAAGTTCTCGCCGTCGCTGGTCTCGGGGGTCGACCTCGACCTGATCTACTACCATGCGCCGTCGATCGGCAACGCCGCGGCCGTGTCCTTCGGCATCGACGCGGAACAGCACCTGTCGCCGCGCCTGTCGGGACTGGTGCTGTTCGGCGGCGCGGCCGTGCACACGCGCGCCCGCTATCCGGCGGCGGTGGAGCAGGCCGGCGCCGGCGGCGGCGCGTTGCTGCTGCCGGGCGACGCCGGCCGGCGCGGGCGGCATGTCTCCTGGCTGGCCGGCGCGACCTACCAGGCCAGCAGCAGCCTGATCCTGCTCGGCGAGCTCTACCGCATCGGCGACGCCTATGCTGCGCACGACAACCGGCGCGTGCTGGAAGCGCTGGCCGACCGCGGCAGCGCGCGCCAGCTGTCGTCGCTGCCGTGGCTGTCGCACCTGTCCTACGGCCGCAACCAGCGGCGCTACCTGAACCTGTCGGTCAACCAGGGTTCGCTCACCGAGGGGCGCCACCGGATCACCGACACGCTCGGCGTCGAGCTGGCGATGCTGCGCAGCCTCGACGACGACTCGGGCATGACCTCCTTCGCCCTGATCTGCAACTACTGGGACCGCACCGAGATCACGCTGCGCAGCTTCTTCCCGCGCGGCGGCCGCGCGACCGAGTTCGGCACCAGTCCCTACAAATGGCATGCCGAGCTCGGCGTGCGCATCGGCTTCTGACACCATGGACATTCCACACGACGACAGGCTGACGCTGTTCGGCATCGCCTACGCCGGCGGCTCGGCAGCCGCCATCTACGGACGCTGGGCGCGCCTCTTGCCCGCCGCCATCCGCGTGCAGCCGCTCGAACTGGCCGGCCACGGCCGCCGCATGAACGAAGCCTTCCCCGAGAGCATCGAGGCTGCCGTGGCGGACCTGCTGAAGACGGTGGCGCCGCAGGCGGCGCGCGGGCCGTATGCGCTGGTCGGCCACAGCATGGGCAGCACCATCGTCTACGAACTGGCGCGTGCGCTGCATGCGGCCGGCCTGCCGCCGCCGCGGGCGCTGTTCCTGTCGGGGCGCCAACCGCCGCACCTGGCCTATCCTCAGCGCAACCTGTACATGCTCGACGACGAGACCTTCCTGTCCGAGATCCGCAAGCTCGGCGGCACGCCGGTCGACTTCTTCCGCATGAAGGACCTGGTGCAGGCTTTCCTGCCGATCCTGCGCAACGATTACCGCATCATCGAGCAATACCGCTTCGCCGCGCCGGTGCATGTGACGCCCGCGGACATCGTGGTGTTCCGCGGCGATGGCGACCAGCTGGCCGACCACGCCGGCAGCATGGCCTGGGCGGGCTACACCAGCGGGCGCTTCGCGCTGCACGAGTTTGCCGGCGGGCATTTCTTCGTCAACGACCACCAGGAAGCGATCTGCCGCATCGTCGCGGCCGCACTGCTGCCGCGGGCGGGCGGAGAGCGGCCCGGCGATGCCGGCACGGCGTGGCAGGGCGGCGGGGGAGAGCGGCTTGTCATGTGCTGACACGGCGGCACTGGCCCGGGGCAGCGGCGACGACGTGCAGGTGCACCTGTTCTCGCTGCGCCGGCTGGCGGCGCTGCTGCCGCCCGCCGACATCCTGCTGGCGCGGCTGGACGCCGGCGAGCGCGCGGCGTTCGAACGCATCCGCTCGCCGCAGCGCCGGGCCGAGGTGCTGCACGGACGGGTCATGCTGCGCCGCCTGCTGGCCTCCCGCGGCGGCATCGATGAACACGCGGTCGTGCTGGTGCGCGACGCCGGCGCCAAGCCGCGCGCCTGCGCCGCGGACGGCGCGTGGCTGCCGTCGTTCAATGTTTCCCATGCGGGCGATTGCCTGGCGATCGCGCTCGCCCGCGCGGGCGAGATCGGCGTCGACGTCGAACCCGCCGGCCGCTGCGGCGCGCCGGGCATCGACGCCGAAGCGATCGCGCAGCGCCATTTCGCGCCGGCGGAACGGTCGCTGATCGCCGCGGCGCCGCCCGGCGAGCGCCCCGCGCTGTTCCTGCGGCTGTGGACGCTCAAGGAAGCGGTGCTCAAGGCGGCCGGCACCGGGCTCTGCCATCCGCTGGACGGCATCGACATGTCGGCGCCCGGCGCGCGCCAGGCGGCACGCGTGGCACGCGACGGGCAGGTGGTCGAGGTGGAAGCGGCCTACCTGAGCCTGGCGGAACCCGCCGTGCACCTGGCCGTCGCGCGGGCGTGCCGGCTGGGGAAGGTCACGGTCGTCCGTGACGAGCGCCCGGCCGGCGCAGGCGGCGCATGGGCGGCCGCCGCGGCCGCCGCGGCCGCCGCATGAGCGGCCGCGCTCAGAAGTATTTCGACAGGTAGAACGCGCCCGAATCCGGGAACACCGTCACCACGCGGCAGCGCCCCAGGCGATCCAGCAGCGCGGCGATGCCGGCCGCCACCGCGCCGCTGGAACCGCCGGCGAGGATGCCTTCCTCGGCGGCCAGCCGGTGGCAATATTCGAGCGATTCGGTATCGGCGACCTGCACCACCTCGTCGACCACGGCGGCGTCGAAGCTTTCCGACGGCGTTTTCTTGCCGATGCCTTCGATGACGGTGTGCATGTCGCCGCCGGCGGTCTCGCGCGCGACGGCCGCCTGGTAGGACGACCCGGTCGGCTCGACGCCGATCACGCGGATGTGGCGGTCGCGTTCCTTGAGGAAGCGGCCGATGCCGGAGATGGTGCCGCCCGAGCCGATGCCGCAGACGAACACATCGATGCGGCCTTCCATCTGTTCCCAGATCTCCGGGCCGGTGTCGACATAATGGGCTTCGCGGTTGAGCGCGGAACGGTACTGGTCCAGGTGGTAGGCATCGCGGCTGCGGGCGAGCTGGCGCGCCGAGGCGTAATAGCTGTCGGGGTGGTCGGCCGGCACGTTCGACGGGCAGACATGCACCTCGGCCCCGTAGGCGCCGATGCGGCGGATCTTCTCGACGCTGGTGCGGTCCGGCACCGCGATGTCGCAGCGCATGCCATGCACCGCGCAGGCCATCGCCAGCGCCGCGCCGGTATTGCCGGACGAGCTCTCCACCACGTGGCGGTTGTCGAGCTGGCGGCTTTCCTCGGCATGGCGCAGCATGTAGCGCACCATGCGGTCCTTGATGCTGCCGCTCGGGTTCATGTATTCGAGCTTGGCAATGACTTCCACCTCGGGCCGCGCGGCGTACAGGCGCGACAGGCGCACGGCGGGCGTGTGCCCGATCGCGTCCATCACGGAATGGCAGATGCGCCTGCTGCGGATCGACCCGGCTTTCTCGTTCGGCATTGCATGCTCCTTCTGGGACATTCGGTCGCGGATGATCTCATGGGACCTCGGCGGATTGTCCGCCATTCCCCGACCGTACCCGGATGAAAGATTGCAAATCCGCAGGATCGTTGCGGAATATCAAACGTCATGATGCGACCGCGATACGAAAGACGCGGTTCCGGCCGCCGAGGTTCCCCGTCGTCACGACGTGTGGCGCGGCCCATGCCGCCAACCGAGAGCGTGCGCTCCGCCGGCCGCGCGGCCGTTGGACGGCGACGACAGCGGATGTCGAGCGAACGACCCATGCCCCCTAATCCGGATTATGATTTTCCTGTCCGCAACGCCGTGCGGCGCGCGAGCGCACGACGGAAAAGGGCAGATCCGGGACGCAGGACAATCCGGCGGAACCATCTGGGGGCAGCCATGGAATTCTGCATTTCCAACGCCCGCTTCGGGGCGCACGAGGCCATGCTGACCGGGGCATCCGGCGAGCGGCGCGCCGCGTTGCTGACCGGCCTGGCCTGGCATGCCCGCCAGCGCGATCCGGCGCGCGCGCGTGCCTGGGTGCGGGAAGCCCTTCCTCTCGTCGAGTCCCTGGCCGACGCCGCCGGGCGCGCCGCCTGCCTGCGCCGCCTGACGCTGGCGCAGGCCGAGGATGCCTGGCTGTGCGGGCGCCTCGCCGAAGCCGACGCGCTGGCCGCCGGGGTGCTGGCGCAGGCGCGGGAAGCCGGCGACGACTGCGCCGCCGCCGATGCCGCCTGGGTGCGCGCCTGGATCGCCACCGACGGCGGCCGGCCCGCCGAGCGCGATGCCGCGCTGGCCGACGCCCTAGGGTCTGTCTGGCAGAACAAAGGCGTCTTGCTGAAATCATAGTGGGATGAGCCGAACAGACCTATCCGAAAGGCAATGGCGGCAGCTTGAGCCGCTCATGCCACCCGACCCGCACCGCGGCCAT